>ERZ772861.17-NODE-17-length-203039-cov-23.158421_pt1 | contig 203039 bp, 120 predicted proteins | sample MGYA00512135_ERZ772861 | MGnify/ENA primary metagenome ERZ772861 (study PRJEB29015, sample SAMEA2737700) | human gut metagenome | biome: human gut; feature: human-associated habitat; material: faeces | place: China | collected 2012 ...
ACCCCGAGATTACAAATCACGTGCTCTGGCCAACTGAGCTAAAGAGGCGGGTGGGCAAGCTACTTACATCGCGCCGCTACAACCAACTACCTTTGCTACGTTCCCGTCCTGGAGGATTCGAAGGGAGCTGGCCGTGTAAGACTTGCCCGTCTTAGCGGGTGCAAAGGTAATAAAAAGTTTATTGAATCAATCACATAAGCCTGTTTTTATACCTTTTTTAACTAAAAAAACACACCCTACGGATGCCGGTTTTACAATTAGCACTCTGTCTTCCGTCACAAATCACAGAACATCAAGCCTGAACATCATGTCCCGCCGGCGAGGATTAATAGCACAAGACATGAAAAACATAAGTGATAAGACCGTCAAAACCAACATGCCTATGCAAAGAAAATCATACGCATCAGACACAATCATGGCATTAATAACAAAAAGCACTAAAGTCAAATACGGTAAAACTGAAAAGTTCAACCAACTCCATAGCTTACTCATCCGTGTCGGACTGATGTAAAAAACATCCTGCCCATCGCGGTAGACAAAAGACGCGATTATAACATAATTCAGTTTAACCACTATCCTATCACCATCCATTGCGTCAAGCTCGCAATAATCTCTTTCCTTTGGGCAAACCACCATTAAATGCCCGTTCTTGAACACCCTTATTCTTGTGAAGATGTTATCTAAACCACGGTTAACAATAATTTTCATGACAGATGAATTTTATAAAAGTCATTATCAACATTCAAATGACAAGGATTAAACTATAAATAAAAAACTATAAAGACTAAATTTATATACCTCCCAGACTAATATTAAACGTAGATGCAAACATAATAAAAAAACACCGGAAAACCAAATATTGTCTCGTTGAATGTAAATTTTGCATCGATTTTAAAAACATTTCACGACCAAAAGCATACAAAAGCCAATCCGGCAATGAATTGGCTTGACTTAAAACAACGGAACGCTTCAGCCGGCCGGACACGCGTCTGAGAAACACAAGCTACGGCACGGACTCGCATCAGGCGTTCATTCAGTCTTGCGGTAACTCATAATAGCCCCAATCCATGACAATGCCGCATAAGCAGACATGGCAATGAGCTGTGTCTGCAACTCTGCAACTGAGCTGCCTTTAAGGTACAAGGCGCGCAGTGACTCGATATAATAACGCAGCGGATTGAGCCACGTAAGCGACTGCGCCCACTGCGGCATGCTCGACACGGGCGTGAGCAAACCGCTCATCAACACGAAGATTATCAGGAAGAAGAACATCAGCAAGGCAGCCTGCTGCATCGTGGAAGAATAGTTGGAAACTATCAGTCCGAGGCTCGACATAATAAGAAAGAATACGCCCGAAAACAGCACTATCTGCAAAACTCCGCTGCGTGGAACCATTCCGTAAAACAAGTACGCCAGCAACATCGACCACAGTAGCATAAACAGGCCTGCCAGCCAGTAAGGCACGAGTTTTGAAAGTATGAAACCGGCACGGCTGACGGGGGCGACGTTAATTCGCTCGATAGTACCCTTCTCTTTCTCGCCGACTATGCTCATTGCCGGCAGAAATCCGATAAGTAGGGTTAAAAGCATCGCTATTACACCGGGAACCATGAACGCCTTGTAATCAAGACGCTCGTTGAAAAGGAAACGCGGACGCACATCCACACCGCCTCCGGCATTCCGGTTTACACCAACACCACGCTCCGAACGCAGCGACGACGAAAAATCTGATATTATACTGAGCATGTAAGCCTGTCCCATGGCACCCTTGACACCGTTCACCGCATTGACATGCACGTTGACCGCAGCCTCGCCCGAACGTACAAGTTCTGACGAAAAATCATGTCCAATCTCAAGGATTATGTCGGCTGTGCCAGCCTCCACGCATTCCAACGCACCGCTGTAATCGTCCACTACCGACGTGAGGACGAAGCTGGCAGATGCGTCAATACGCTCCACCAACCGCCGCGACAGCTGGCTATGGTCGTTGTCTACAACGCAGAACTTCAGGTTTTTCACCTCCTGGTTGGCAGCAAACGGCACAACCAGAAGAATAACCACCGGCAGTATGATGAAGACTTTGGGCAGAAACGAATTGCGTTTTATCTGCAACAACTCCTTTTCTATCAGGTATCTTAATGCCATAACCTTCTATTTTCTTAATCAAACCCTCTTAAATCCTTAACTTGAACTTCCTTAGCGACACAACCAGCAGCACCGCCTCCATGACGCACATCACCCACACGTCCTGCAGGATGAAACGCGCCTCGACGCCTTGTATCATCAAACGGCGCGCCGCGTCGATATACCAACGCGCCGGCACAATGGCCGAAACATACTGAAGCACTTCTGGCATGCTCTCAAGCGGGAAAGCGAGTCCTGACAGATAAACCGTAGGAATGATGAACAACAGCGACAGTACCATTGCCGCAAGCTGCGTGCGCACAAGGTTTGATATGAACAACCCTAGCGTAAGCGCCACGAGGACGTAAAGCAGCGTGACGCCGAGAAAGCACAACAGGCTGCCGGCCATGGGCACACCGAGAACAAAGCGGGACAGCAGCAGCACCATTGCCACATTCAACATGGAAATGACAAAGTAAGGAACAAGTTTCGCCATGATTATGCACGACGGCGAGAGGGGCGACACAAGAAGCACCTCCATGGTGCCCGTCTCCTTCTCGCGCACTATCGAAATGCTGCTCATCATTACGCAGACGAGCATCAGAATCATGCCAATAACGCCCGGCACAAAGTTGTATTCGCTCTTTTGCTGCGGATTATAGAGCAGGCGTGTCACCGGAACTACCGCCGCACCGGCATCGTCAATGCCGCAGCCAGCCACCTCGCTGCGCATCGAAGCTATAACCTGGCTTACGTATTGCAGGCGCATCGTGGCCTGGTTAGGCTCCGTACCGTCCACGAGAACCTGCACTTCCGCCCTGCCCTCGTGCAATATCCTGTCGGCAAAGTCATTGCCAAACACTACAACCACGTCGGCATCGCCCCTGCGGAGCATCTCGCCGGCACTGCCGGCAGAAACAGGAACACCGACAAGACCCATATAAGCATTTGACGCCAGGCGGCTGCATATCTTCGACGTCAGCACGTCATGCGAATTGTCGAGCACAGCAACACGCACCCTGCCGACCTCGGTCGAAACCGCATAGCCGAACAGCAGCAACAGCACGACGGGCGAACCGAGCAGCACCATCATGCTGCGCACGTCGCGGAAGATGTGCATGAACTCCTTATGGACGAACGAAACAAAACCGTTCCATCCGCCCGCCATGCGCCCCGCAGCACAGGCCGTTACGCCGCCAGAGCATCCACCAGCCGGACAAGTCCGGCGGCTGTTGTTATAGTCTGTCATCGCCATGTCGTTTGCATGCTATTTCCGTTTTACCTTTAAAATATCAAAATCACTTATTCCCTGCCGTAACCGCTCCGCCACAGCCTACCGCCTTGAAGAACACTTCGTTCATGTTCTCCGCCGCATACCTGCTCTTCAGGGCTGCAGGTGTGTCCAGTGCGGCTATCTTGCCGTCGACCATTATCGACACCCGGTCGCAATATTCGGCCTCATCCATATAGTGCGTTGTCACAAACACCGTCATACCACGGCCGGCGGCCTGGTATATCTGCTCCCAAAACCTGCGGCGAGTCACAGGGTCAACGCCTCCGGTAGGCTCGTCGAGAAAAACAATCTCCGGCTCGTGGAACACGGCAAGGGCGAAGGCCAGCTTCTGTTTCCAGCCAAGCGGCAGTCCGCCCAACAGCAAGTCGCGCTTGCATTCAAGTCCGAGTTCGCGCAACACCGTTTCGGTCTTGTCCTTTATACCGTGCCTGTCCATGCCGTATATTCCGCCGAAAAGGCGCATGTTCTCTACTATCGTGAGGTCGTCGTATAGCGAGAACTTCTGGCTCATGTAGCCTATGCGGCGCTTCACCTGCTCGGGCTGCGTGCCCACGTCGCACCCTGCCACGACAGCCCGTCCTGCCGAAGGCTTGCTCAGACCGCACAACATGCGCATGGCCGTTGTCTTGCCGGCACCGTTAGCGCCGAGGAAGCCGAATATCTCGCCCTTGCGCACATTGAACGAAATGTGGTCGACAGCCACAAAACCGCCGAACGTTTTTGTCAGTTCCTCCGCCGTTATAACGTTTACGTTTTCCATATCCACACACACTGACATGCCAGTAACATATTAAACATACGCACGTATCAAAATTCCAAGTTTGCAAAAGACGGCCTTCCACGTCGCAAAAGGTTATCTCTTAGCCTCTCAAAGGTTACCTTTTACGCGCCGATTGGCGGCGTTTTGCACGGTCATTGATATTACGCTGATTTCCAACAAGTTTGTATTATATCAAAAATTCATGTTCGGCTTTCTGCTCCAACGTCTTTTCCCATCAGCGACATGAAGCAATCCTCGACCGAAGGACTCGTTTCACTTATCTCAACCTGTCCCAGTCCGAGCCTTAGCAGACACTCGTCCAACCCGGATACGGTGGCTCCTGGCGAGAGCGTAACATGGAACGAATCGCCAAAGGAGAACGATGTGGCAACAGCCCTGCATTCCTTCAGCGCGACGGCAAGCCGCCGCATGTCGGCGCACCTCACGGCATACAGCCTGCCCACGTAAGCCCGCCGTATGCCGTCGGGCGTGTCGGTGCGCAACAAGCTGCCGTCCTGTACCAACGAGATGCGGTCGCACCACGACGCTTCGTCCATGTAAGGGGTCGACGCTATGATGGTTATCCCGTAGTCGTGCCTCAACCTTTGCAGCATTGACCAGAACTCCTTGCGCGACACGGGGTCGACGCCCGTGGTCGGTTCGTCGAGCAGCAACACGCGCGGGGCATGTATCAAGGCACAGCACAAGGCCAGTTTCTGTTTCATTCCGCCTGACAGCTTACCGGCACGCCTTGTCCTGAACGGCTCGAGCTGGCTGTAAATGCCCTTCACCATGTCGTAGTTGCGGCTTAGCGACGTATTGAACACCGAGGCGAAGAACTCAAGGTTTTCCTCTACCGAGAGGTCCTGGTAGAGCGAGAAGCGCCCCGGCATGTAGCCAATCAGCCGCCTTATGTCGCGCATGCCCGTCCTTACGTCGTAGCCGTCAACCGTGGCCGTGCCGCCGTCAGGCAGCAGCAGGGTGGCAAGTATGCGGAACAGCGTCGTCTTGCCGGCGCCGTCGGGACCAATTATCCCGTACATCTCACCCTCGCCAACGCCGAACGTCACCCCGTCGAGGGCTTTCACACGGCCGTACGATTTACGCAAACCGTCAACTGAGACAATATCCATAACTTCAAAACTTTACGTCGCCGTACATTCCTATCTTAACCAGTCCGTCGGTATTCCTGACCGATATTTTTACCGCATAAACAAGGTTTGCCCTCTCGTCGCGTGTCTGTATGGTCTTAGGCGTAAACTCCGCCTTGTCGGCTATCCACGTAACAACGCCCTTATACTCGCGCCTGCCGTCCTCGCCCATGTCCGCATACACCTTCACCTCCTGCCCTATCTTCAGTTTCGTGAGTTGTGGAGCGGTTACGTATGCGCGCAGCCGCATGTCGCTGACGTCGGCTATCTTGAACAGGGGCTTGCCCGGCGTGGCGTACTCGCCGGCTTCGGCGTACTTGTCGAGCACGGTTCCGCTTATAGGCGACTTCACATGGCACTTCTCAAGATTGTCCAACACCTGGCGCCGCTGTATCTCGGTTGCGTCCATCTGCCTGTTCAGGCTGGCCGTACTATTGTCGAGCTGCGACATCTGCGCCTCCAGCTGCCTGCGCAACACCCTCACGCTGCTCTCTGCATCGTCAAGCATATTGCGGTTGGCGGCGTTGTCGCTGACAAGCATCTCGTATCTTCTGCGCTCCTGCTCGGCCTTTGCCAGCTGCTGCCGGGTAACGGCTATCTGTTTCCTTACATCGGGCCGCTGGCTTGCATATGCGTCTTTTGTCGCCCCGAGCTGCATCGCACGCAGTTGCAGCTGCACCGTGTCAATCAGTCCCACCTGCTGGTTTGCCGTCAGACGGTCGCCCTCGTCTATGTCGAAATACATCAGCCTGCCCGTCTGTTCCGCCGAAACTATAACTTCTGTTGCCTCGAACATTCCCGTTGCGTCATAGTCCTTATCGTCTGAAGAACAGGCTGCCAGCGCAAGTACGGCCGCCGTTAATATCACATTTCTCATCGTTCAGAAATTATTAAGATGTTTTACTTTATATATTTCCCTTATCAGCTGCACTTCGTGAATGCGCTTGCCAAGGCGCGCCTCGCTAACGGCATTGATGTCGCGGAGCATCTCGTTCACCGTCTCCGTTCCGTTAGCGACGCGCTGCGCGGCCTTGTCGCGTATACGTTCACGCAGCATTATTATCTCATCGTCCTGCCCTATCTGTTTCCTAAGGCTGCTTATCTCGCCGTCCTGCAGCTCCGTCTGCAGGCGTGTGTTGAACAGGAAGGCTTCGCGCTCCGACTCTATGTCCTGCCGTTCAACCTCAATCTTGCGCTTGTCGTTGCTCCGTGTGTACAGGCTTCCGAAGTTCCAGGTCAGCGTCGCGCCTATTTTATAATATGCGTCAAACTCATTTTTCAGCATGTTAAGCGCGGGATTGCCGTATCCGCCGCGTACATACACGCCCAAACGGGGGCGCAGGCTGGTGTCAAGTGTCTTCAGACGGACGTCGAGCAGACGGTTCATGGCGGCGTACAGGTCAAGTTCGGGACGGCGGTTGCCGTCAGGCAGCATGGCAGGCGGCACTGGTTTAACCAGTGTGTCGCTCTCAACGAAGTTCTTACCGGTGAACGTTTCAAGCATGCGCATGTAAGTTTCCCGACGTGTCTTCAGGTCGGTCTCCTTCTGGCATGCCTTAACCTGCTCGACCATCACGGCGTCCACGTCGGTCTGGTTTGCCACTCCGCCCCTAACCATAGCCTCAACCGAGGCAAGTGCGAGCGACAAGTCGTCCTTCAGCACGTTTATTTGCCTGATTTGTTCGTCAAGCACCAACACACCGAAAAACAACTGGTCGACACGTTCGTTGACGCCGTACATGGCCACGCTGACCTGCTCGCGCTCCACGTCGCCCTGTGCATTGGCAATGCGTTTGGCTGCTGCCGTCTGGCCTCCGTCATACACCTGCTGGGTGACCGTCAAACTTACGTCGTACTGGTCTTTGGACAATGCAGGAATGTCAACGCCCGGTATTTCGACGGGAAGACTCGTAACGTCGCTCTGATAAGAAGCCCCTGCGCTCAAACCGACCTGTGGCAGCCACGCCTTCATGGCGTTTTCGACCGTGAACTGACTGCTTTGCTCCACCAGGTCGTAACGCCTTATCAAGGGATAGTTGGCCCTTGCCCACTCCTTGCACTGCTCCAGCGTTACCTGTGCAAAACCGTCAACGGCGCAGGCAAGTGCCAACAGGCAGAATAAACATCGTTTCATATAATCGCAAATGTTTTTGTTTCACATTGCAAAGATAATGGAATTATATGACAATGGCATTATCTTATGCTGGCGCAGAATGTTCTTTTTGTACTGTAATGAGCTCCCAATAATGGGTTTAGGCCGTTTTTTATTGTCTATATTTATTATTTTCGTACTTTTGCCACACATTAATCAAACGACAACGGCATGAACAACAAATACCCCGAACGCTTGTCTTTCCATGAAATACGTGGGATGCTGGGAGGAATAAGTTCAGACATTCCCCCTTTAAAGATAATCGACAAGGACATTGCAATGCTCAGAACAGGGCACAGGCTGTTCAAATCGTTCCTGCAAACAAATACCCCATACATAATGGAAGAAAGCAGGCTGGGCTTCATCAGAAGCGGAAAAATAAGAATGACGGTAAACCTTATCGAACACGAATGCAGCCAAGGGACATTTGCTTTCATTGGAATGGGAAGCATCCTGCAGATAGACGAGTTGTCAGACGATTTCGACTTGTCAGGCATAATGCTTAGCAACGAGCGGCTGAAGGCATCGCTCGGCAGCTCGATGCCTGCCTGGTGCAGCAACAATACGTCTTATTTCACAATAAGGCCGCAGGCTGAAGAAGCCGAAACCGTAAAGTTACTGTTTGACAGCGTATGGAATCTGATTAACAAGGAGACTTTCCCTGACGAAACACTCAATGGTCTTGTGTATGCCTTGATACATTATTATAACTACCTGAAAGGTATGGAAAACGAAACAAGCCGTCACGAAAAAATACGCAACAAGGAACTGTTCGACACCTTCATACGCCTTGTCAACTCATACGGCAAGCACGAACGGAAACTGTCCTTCTATGCCGACAAGATGTGCATAACACCGCGTTACCTCGGAATATCGGTAAAACAGGCCAGCGGAATAACGGCAAAGGAATGGATAGACCGTGCCGTGCTGACTCACGCCAAGGTCATGTTGAAATACAGCAGCAAGATGGTTGCGGAGATAGCTTACGAACTTAACTTCCCAAACGTCAGTTTTTTCTGCAAATACTTCAAGCTCGCAACGGGACTAACCCCACAGGAATACAGGATAAAATAAAAGAACGGCGGTGGTGAATGCTTGCTTCACCACCGCCGTTTTATCATTCTTCCATTTCCCCGTCAAGCCTTGTGTCTTTACTGATGCTGACTCCGCCGGTTCTGGAAATGGTTATCAGAAGCGGCACGTACTCGTCACTTAGCACGTCAGGGGCGCCAACACTGGCGGCCAACACAATGTTATCACCTTCAACCCCGTCGATTACGATACCGAGCAAGGCATTCTTCTTGATGTATTCGTCGCCTACCTGCGACGCAAAATCGTCTTTAGTGAAAGTGCGGTTGAAGAACTGCGTGCCGTCGGGTCGTGTCACGCTGACTTCAATCTTATTGTCATAATACTTGCCTCCGCCTTCATCCGAGATTACGGGCAACGATGTATCGGCACGCCTGCTAATGCCTATGCCGTATTGTGCGCCCAGCCATTCAACCGTCTCATGGTGGTTGTAATCCTGCATCCTGACGGGTGAAGCCGGTGCCTTGACAACAGGTTTCTTGGCTATAATGTCCTTACTTTGTTTCTTGTCGCCGCAAGCCGCGAGCGATAATGCCACGGCCGAGGCTATTAACAACTTGGGTATGATTCTCATTTCCTGTTTTCTTGTATTACGGCGCAAAGGTAATGTATTTTTCCGAGTAACCGAAACAAATGATTTCAAAGATGCAAGCATTATTGAAAAACATGCTCCATATTGACGCCCTATTGGTTTATTTTTACTAACTTTGTCTTCGAATATGAAGAAAACGGCAGTATATTTATTATTATTCGTACTCCTGCTGGCATCATGCACGGGCGGGAATAAGGCTGAAAACAGCAACGGGCCGACCGACTCGGTGCCCGTTATGGTAATGCACATTAGGAAATGTTCCAAGCTGTACACGGCCGAATACAAGGTTCGCAAGATAGTCACCCACGACGACAAGGTGGAGTTGAACGGCTCGTTTTTACAACAGAAGTTCAACATTTCCGTACCGATGTCGTCGCGTAAGATAGCCATCCCCATCGACGCTAAACTGAAAGCATACGTCGACTTCAGCGGATTCTCGGAAAAAAACATAAGAACCGACGGCGACAAGGTTGAAATAATATTGCCCGACCCCAAGGTCGAACTGACGTCGACACGCATCGGGCACAGCGAAGTGAAGAGCCACGTGTCGCTGTTCCGCTCGAACTTCACCGATGCTGAAATGGCCGAATACGAGCGGCAGGGACGCGAAACTATAATCAAAAGCATACCCAAGCTGGGCATTATAGACATGGCACGGGCGGGAGCCACCCATGCCCTAGTGCCCATACTGACACGTTTGGGATACAAGGAAGAGAACATCACGATAACATTCCGCAAGGACTTCACCACGGAGGACTTGCCGCTGCTACTCGAAAACAACACGATTGAAAATGGAAGACAATAACAAATACAGCCGGAAACGACGCTCTTTCTGGTCAGGCATACCCGGAAAGATGGCTAAGGCAAAGCTATACTTCATACTGGCACTGCCGCTCTTGGCCTTAATCGCGGCGGCATATATCGTCAGGTCGTGCAAGGACAACAGCCTGACCGTAAAGGTAAACGACAAGATAAACATCACGCCAACACAGGTAATGGCCATCAAGGAGATAGGCGAATGGGAGTTCCTGTCAATCGAAGACGAGGAAATGGTGGACACGGTGAGGAAAAACCTGTTCAAGGACGACGAACTGATACGCATCTACACGGGCACGCTGCGCCTCGGCATAGACCTTTCAGAGGCCGGCGACGACTGGATAAAGATGCACGGCGACACGCTGCGTGTGACCCTGCCAAAGGTAAAGCTGCTTGACGAGGACTTCATAGACGAGGCCAAGACGCAGTCTTTCTTTGAATCGGGCACATGGAACGACAAGGCGCGCGACGACATGTACCACCGGGCAAAGGCAAAGATGAAAGAGCGCTGCCTGACGAAAGAAAACATTGCAAGCGCTGAAGACAACGCCCTGAAGCAGTTTTTCCAGATGTTCAAGGCAATGGGATTCGAGCATGTTGAAGTGAGATTCGGACGCTGATACAGTCAACTCAACCCACAAAGGCGAAGAGCCAAAGCCGCTGCATACACACATGCACGGCTTTGGCTCTTCGCCTTTATTTATCAATTGAAAAGGCAGAACACGCCGGCTCCTACGAACAGAAGGCCCACGATGGTGTTAATCCAACGCTGCACGGCGTGCATCCTGTTCCGTACAACCGACGTTCCGCTTACTCCGTAGGCAACGGCCCATGCCAGCACCACGGCAGGCAGCGACGTGGCTACCGAAAACACAACGGGCAGGAAATAGCCTCCGGACGAACGGGCGGACAGCGGCATCAACATGCCGAAATAGACAATGGCGCTCTCGGGACAAAACGACAGGGCGAGCAATACGCCCAGCAAGAGGCTGCCCCATACCCCGCGGAACTTGCGTCCATGCGCAGGCACGTCGGGACAGTGTTCGTGCTTATGGATGAAACGACCGAACAGGAAATAGCACCCGACAATTATAAGGACGGGGGCAAGCAGTCTTTCGCCCCACTGCCCGAACCAACGGCCAACGGCCTCGGTGCCGCCGCTGCCGCGGAACACGGCAATCAGCACGATACCGAGTACGGAATAGGCCAACACACGACCTGCCGTATATACCAGTCCGCTAACGAGTACGCGGTGGCGGTCGTGCATGTCACGCGCCAGATAGCCCATGGCAGCCACGTTGGCGGCGAGCGGACACGGATGCAAGGCTACTATGAGCCCTAATAAGAAAGCCGTAAGTACGGGGAAACTGCTATTATCAATAATACTCTGAACAAACTCCATTTTACCTTAATTATCGTAAATGCAAAGATATCAATTTTGCATGAGAATGTCAACACGAGCCTTTCCTTTTAAGAAAACTTTACATTTCAAACAAGCCCTGCCAACAAGAAAGCGCAAGCCTTGCCATGCGTCTGTAACACATTGATAATCAAGCAGATTGCAAAAGGTCACCTTTTGCAATGCAAAAGACCGTGTTTTGCAGTGTAAAAGGTAACCTTCCGCAAGGCAAAACACGGCATGCTGTAAGGCAACAGGCAATATATAGAAAACCCGGACGGCACAATCACTGTTAAATAAAGGTGGAAAAAATTTGGCTCGTATCGATAAAACGATTAAATTTGCATCCAATATTGAAACCGCAGTGATGATTACTGACAACTTAACGCAGAATCTTTTACGGACAATAGAGAAGTTGTCTAAAAACGAGCCGTCAAGCAAGCTGACAAAGCATGATTACGACGTCGATCCCGTTTCCTCAGGCAAGGCGCTTGAAGATAACAACGTATTGCCCTGCCACGTTCTATTCACCGTTCATAATGTTAAGCCAGCAGTAAACACAACAGCCAGCCAAAACCTTACAGCAACTAATACAACACGCATGCACGGACAGCCCTGCGGCAGCAGGAGAATACGGGCATACGGTCAGAATGATGCGTGCATAATTGCAGGCAATGCGTAAAGACACTATATTTCCAAAAACCGCATAACATAAAAAACATATAACCACATAACATTTAATGGAACAAGAATTTGAACTCATCGCCAAAACATTCATGGGCCTGGAGCCCGTCTTGGCAAAGGAGCTTACGCAACTGGGTGCTAACAATGTACAGATAGGACGACGCATGGTGTCGTTCACGGGCAACAAGGAAATGATGTACCGTGCCAACTTCAGCCTGCACACCGCCATTAGGGTGATAAAGCCGATTAAACACTTCAAGGCACAGTCGGCCGACGACGTATACGAGGAAGTTAAGAAAATAGACTGGAGCCAGTATCTCGACTTAAAAAAGAGTTTCGCTGTTGACTCGGTGGTATTCTCCGAAGAGTTCCGCCACTCCAAGTTCGTTTCGTACAAGGTCAAGGACGCCATTGTAGACCAGTTCCGCGAGAAGACGGGACAGCGCCCCAACATATCTGTGGCCAATCCTGACATCCGCCTCAACATGCACATAGCCGAAGACCGCTGCACGCTGTCGCTCGACTCGAGCGGAGAAAGCCTGCACCGCCGCGGATACAGGCAGGAGTCGGTAGAAGCTCCACTCAACGAAGTGCTGGCGGCAGGAATGATTCTGATGACCGGATGGAACGGCGAGACCGACTTCATCGACCCGATGTGCGGCTCGGGCACGCTACTTATCGAAGCAGCCCTCATAGCCCGCAACATGGCCCCGGGAGTGTTCCGCAAGGAATACGCCTTCGAGAAATGGCCCGACTTCGACGCCGAGCTCTTTGACCGCATATACAACGACGACTCGCAGGAGCGCGAATTCACACACCACATATACGGCTACGACATCGACATGGCTTCAGTACAGAAGGCACGCCTCAACGTGCGCGCCGCCGGACTGACCAAAGACATTACGATAGAACAGGCCGACTTCAAGGACTTCAAGCAGCCTGCTGAAAAGTCGATAATGGTGACCAACCCGCCCTACGGCGAGCGTATATCCACCCCGGACCTGCTTGGCACGTACCGCATGATAGGCGAAACGCTCAAGCACAAGTTCAAGGGCAACGATGCATGGGTGCTCAGCTACCGCGAAGAATGTTTCGACCAAATAGGCCTGAAGCCGTCAATCAAGATACCGGTGTACAATGGTTCGCTCGAATGCGAGTTCCGCAAATACCAGATGTTTGAAGGAAAGCTCAGCGACTTCCGCGGAGCCGGCAACATACTGAAGACCGAAGAGGAGAAGCGCAGCATGGCAGAGAAGCACCGCTTCAAGCAGAACCGTGAATTCAAGAAACGCCTAGAGGAGGAGGAAGACAACGAGGAAGGCGACATACGCACGTTCAAATTCCACCGCATAGACTTCAAGGAGCGTGGCGACAACAACCGCGAACGCCGCCGCGGAGGGCGCAACTATGAAGACCGGGGCGACCATTACGAACGGCGCGGCGACCGGGGCGACCGCCGCGGAGGACGCGACACACGAGGCAACAGGGACAAACGTGACTTCAGCAAAAAAGGAAAACGATATGACGACTAACCATAAAAACGCTATAAAGCGCAATGCACGGATGATATTCACGGCATTATTCACCATATTCGCCATGACTACGGTTAACGCGCAACTAAAGGAGTTCACGCTCGAAGACCTTAACTTCGGCGGCACGAACTACCAGAACATGACGCCGAAAAACAAAACTTTGGCGTGGTGGGGCGACCAACTCGTACACCTCGACGTGGAGGAATGCTACATAGTCGACAAGAATACGGGAAAAGAAAAGCTCCTCTTCACACTCGACGACATAAACAAATGGGCTGGAACGTCGGCAGACAGCAGCAAGATTTACCACTTGTTGTACGCCTCATTCCCCTACCCCGACGAACCTTTGGTTCTGATAAACAGGAAAAACGAACGCCTGCTCGTCAACTTCAAGACCAAGAAAACCATCTGGAAGCAAAGCACTGAAGGCGAAACACACGAGGAATGGTGCCCGGTTTCACGCGCCGTTGCCTTCGTCAAGGACGACAACCTTTATGTGACCGACGCTGAAGGCGTAACCCGCCAGGTAACCACTGACGGCAGCCACGACATTGTTTACGCCCAATCGGTACACCGCGACGAGTTCGGAATATATAAAGGCACATTCTGGAGTCCCGACGGACAGAAGCTGGCCTTCTACCGTATGGACCAAAGCATGGTGCCCGACTATCCCCTGGTGGATGTCGACACACGCATAGCCACCCTGCTGCCGACCAAATATCCGATGGCAGGCGAAGCCAGCCACAAGGTTACAGTCGGCGTTTACGACCTGAAAACCGGCAAGACTGTATACATGAAAGCAGGCGACCCGACCGACCGATACTTCACCAACGTTGCATGGAACCCCGACGGCAAGACGGTCTACATGATAGAGCTGAACCGCGACCAGACCGACATGGAACTGGTAAGCTACAATGCAGGGACAGGCGACAAGACGGCAACGCTGTACAAGGAGCACCACGACAAGTACGTGCATCCCGTCACACCGATAACATTCCTGCCCTGGGACAACGGCAAATTCATCCTGCAAAGTGAGAAAGACGGCTACAACCACCTTTACCTTTTCAATACGAAAGGCGAGCAGCTGAAGCAGATTACGAGCGGCAAATGGATTGTGCTCGAGCTTGTCGGCTTCAACGCAAAGGCCAGGACGGCCATCATCGTTTCTACGGAATGCAGTCCGATACAGAACAACATCTACTCCGTTAACATCGAGACCGGCAAGCGCACACTGCTCGACAACGGACGCGGCGTGCATGCAGCGGCTTTCGGCGACGGCATACACCGTACAAGCATGTTATCAGCGTCGGGCAGATACGCATTCGACAAGTATTCGGAGCCTAAAGTTCCGCGCAACATAGACATAATAGACACGGAGAGCGCAAAGGCAAAGAACTATTTCATCTCGCCCGACCCGTGGAAAGGCTACAACGTGCCAGAATATTCATGCGGCACAATCAAGGCCGCCGACGGCGTAACCGACCTTTACTACCGCATGGTGAAACCCGTAAACTTCGACCCGTCGAAGAAATATCCGACAGTGGTTTACGTCTACGGAGGTCCCGGAATACGCAACGTCGAGGCACGCTGGAACTATGCAAGCCGCAGCTGGGAGACGTACATGGCACAGAAAGGATACCTGCTCTTCATACTTGACAACCGCGGTTCGTCCGACCGGGGACGCGACTTCGAGCAGGCTACGTTCCGCAGACTCGGCGTCGAGGAGATGAAAGACCAGATGAAAGGCGTTGAATATCTTAAGTCGCTGGCCTACGTAGACACGACGCGCATGGGCGTACACGGTTGGAGTTTCGGCGGCTTTATGACCACGTCGCTTATGACAACCTACCCTGATGTATTCAAAGTTGGTGTCGCCGGAGGTCCCGTCATCGACTGGAAATGGTACGAGGTGATGTACGGCGAACGCTATATGGACACGCCGCAGGCCAATCCGGAAGGCTACGCGGAAACCAGCCTCATCAACAAGGCGAAGAACCTGAAGGGTAAACTTCAGATCATAATAGGCACAGACGACCCCACGGTGGTTCCGCAACATGCGTTGTCGTTCATCAAGAAATGCAACGAAGTTGGCACACAACCCGACTTCTACGTTTATCCTGGCGAAGGACACAACATGATGGGGCACCAGAGCGTACACCTGCACGAGAGGATTACACAATATTTTGAGGACTATTTGAAATAACAAAGTTATGAAAATACTATTATTAGGAAGCGGCGGGCGCGAACATGCACTTGCCTGGAAGATAGCTCAAAGCAAGAAGACTGAAAAACTATACATCGCCCCGGGCAACGCCGGAACGGCAAGCGTAGGCGAAAACGTGGATATAAAGGCCGACGACTTCGACAAACTGAAGGACTTTGTCGTGGCAAACGGTGTCGACATGGTTGTAGTGGGACCTGAAGATCCGTTGGTGAAAGGCATCTACGATGAATTCAAGAGCGACGCACGCACGGCTGCCATACCTGTAATAGGCCCGTCTAAACTGGGCGCACAGCTTGAAGGCTCGAAGGATTTCGCCAAAGGTTTCATGCAGCGCCACAACATACCGACGGCTAAATACAAGACGTTCAACGGCAACACACTTGAAGAAGGACTGCGTTTCCTCGAAACACTGCAGCCCCCTTACGTGCTGAAGGCTGACGGTCTCTGCGCAGGCAAGGGAGTGCTGATATTGCCGACGCTCAACGAGGCAAAGAAAGAACTGCGCGAAATGCTTGGCGGAATGTTCGGCAACGCTTCCGCAAATGTTGTCATCGAAGAATTCCTCAGCGGCATAGAATGCTCCGTATTCGTGCTAACAGACGGCAAGAACTACAAGATTCTGCCCGAAGCAAAGGACTACAAGCGCATAGGCGAACACGACACGGGACTCAATACCGGCGGAATGGGCAGCGTAACGCCAGTACCGTTTGCAACGAAAGAATGGATGAAGAAGGTTGAAGACCGCATAATCCGCCCCACGGTGGAAGGACTTGCCGAGGAAAATCTCGACTACAAGGGTTTCATCTTCTTCGGACTCATCAACGTAAACGGCGATCCGATGGTGATAGAGTACAACTGCCGCATGGGCGACCCGGAAACGGAAAGCGTAATGCTGCGCCTGAAGAGCGACATTGTTGACTTGTTTGAAGGCGTAGCAAACGGAGACCTCGACCGTCGTAGAATAGAGTTTGACGAACGTGCTGCCGTTTGTGTGATGCTCGTCAGCGGCGGATATCCCGAGAAATATGCCAAGGGCTACCCCATTACCGGCATCAACGACGTTGACGGAAGCATCGTGTTCCACTCAGGTACGGCATTGAAGGACGGCCAGGTGGTAACAGCCGGCGGCCGCGTCATTGCCGTAAGCTCGTACGGTAAAGACAAGGACGAGGCCCTCGCCAAGTCGTTCGCAGAAGCACAGAAGATACATTTCACTGACAAGTACTTCCGCAGCGACATAGGAAAAGACCTGTAAACAAGTTCTGACAATCCATAATGAATAATCCATGACAGGCCGCGACGCACTATAAGCCGGCGCACATACTGTCATGAATTATTCATTATGAGTTATATAATTACCAACAATAGTGAAGCGATTACAAAACAAGATAGCCGAAAGCCGCTTCGCCCTGCCTGTCGTTGCCGTATATACTGCGGCAATGTGGCTGGCCGGTGGCATAATAGCCCGACAGCAGTATGTTGAATTTGCGCTGTTCGCAGTGTCAGCTTACCTTATGGCCGAGATGAACAACCGCAACGCGCTAATCAGAATATACAGCCGCATGGTGTCGTGTTCGTTCCTTGTATTCGGAACGATGGCGTGGTCTGCGTCTAACTTACAAACATCAGCCACGCTCGACACATGGCTCGTGCAACTGTGTTTCATCGCCGCCTACCTCACACTTTTCAGCTGTTACCAAGACAAGCGCGCCCAAGGCAAGATGTTTTACGCCTTCATGTTCATAGGCGTTGCCAGCACTCTATTTGTCCAATCACTATTTTTCGTACCACTGCTGTGGCTGCTCATCGGCACAAACCTCATGGCATTCAGCGGGCGCAACTTCTGGGCATCGCTTATAGGCCTGACCCTGCCATATTGGTTCTTAGGCGGATACTGCGCCCTGACCGGCCAAATTGACTACATCACGGCACACTTCGCCCCGGAAGTATGGGTTACGCCTTTGTTCCAAGGCATCGAACTGCTCAAACCTGACACCATCGTCACGGTCGCATTCATTGCCGTAAGCGCGCTGATCGGCATTGCACACTTCATGCGCAACAGTTATAAAGACAAGATACGCACGCGCATGATTTACGAAACATTGATAACCGTAACCCTGTTCTGTCTGGCTTTCATGATCTTGCAGCCTTGCCACCATGCCAATCTTACAGGCATTCTGGCTATCCACGCCGCAGTGCTAACCGGCCATTTTATTGCGCTCACGAATACGAAAATTACAAACATTGCATTCTGCCTGCTCACTGCCGCGGCAATAGCGATTACAGTGTCAAACCTGATTACGGGACAGTAACCAAGAGGAAGCTGACAACTTAAGACGAAAGCCATCAGACATTCATTAAACGATAAAACACCAGACACATTAAAGTATGGACGGATTAATAAGTTTTCTAACCGACTATGGCTATATCGGAATGCTCGTTTCGGGCTTTCTTGCAGGCAGCATATTTCCGCTTAGCAGCGAGGTTGTCATGCTAGCACTTATGGCAGCCGGACTCGACCCGTGGCAACTCGTGATTTACGGTACGATTGGCAACACACTCGGCAGCATGCTTAACTACTGGATTGGCACGTTCGGGCGAATGGACTGGATTGAGAAATACCTGCACGTAAAGCAGAAAGACCTCGACCGCGCCCAACGCTTCATGGCCGGACGAGGCGCACTTACGGGCTTCTTCGCTTTCCTGCCCGTAATCGGCGAGGCTATAACTATCGTACTCGGACTGATGCGGGCCAATGTCACACTGACACTTGTCAGCGTAACCGTAGGCAAACTTGCACGCTACGCACTGCTCGCCTTGGGTGTGGAAATATTCGTCTGATTACGTAAAAAAACGAAAAGCAGGGAAACGGAAAATCCAAATAAAACAAAGTATCCAACCAACCGGGCAAACCCAAAACAACACATATAAGCCCCTATTCACTTAAGCTCGCTTTGCATAAGAAATCAGGGGATTTGCAATAAGCCATGTTTTAGCATCTAAAAGGCCACCTTTTACGTCTCAAAAGGCGGCCTTTTGCAATCCAATAGGTAACCTTTTACAAAACGTCGACAAAGCCGACACCAACAACAAGGTATCAGAAGACTCCAACCAACATTGTTTTAGATAAAATAAAGCATAAGAAATCAGGCACAAGCACATTTATTCAACACAAAAGCGCGGACTTTGCGTAAAATGATGTAACTTTACGCCGGATTAATCTTAAACCTACAATGGAAATAAGGAAATATATCGAAGAAAACGAACCGAGGTTTCTCGACGAGCTGTTCAGCCTGATACGCATACCGAGCATAAGCTCGAAGAAGAGTCATAAACAGGACATGCTGGAATGTGCCGAACGCTGGCGCACACTGCTGCTCGAAGCCGGAGCCGACAGGGCCGAGGTGATGCCGAGCGACGGCAATCCGCTGGTATACGCCGAAAAGCATGTGAGCGACGACGCCAAGACAGTATTAATATACGCCCATTATGACGTCATGCCAGCAGAGCCATTGGAGCTTTGGCACAGCGAACCGTTTGAACCGGTGGTAAGGGACGGACGCATATGGGCGCGAGGTGCCGACGACGACAAGGGGCAGGCTATGGTCCAGGCCAAGGCTTTCGAATATCTTGTAAGGGAAAACCTGCTGACGCACAATGTGAAATTCATATTCGAGGGCGAAGAGGAAATAGGCTCGCCAAGCCTCAACGCATTTATCAGCAAGCATAAGGAGCTGCTCAAGGCCGACGTCATACTGGTATCGGACACAAGCATGCTGGGCGCCGACCTGCCGTCGCTGACCACAGGTCTGCGCGGACTTGCATACTGGGAAATTGAAGTTACGGGACCTAACCGCGACCTGCATTCAGGACACTTCGGCGGAGCCGTGGCCAACCCGATAAACACCCTATGCGAGATGCTCGCCACCGTTGTGGGCAAAGACGGGCGCATAGCCATACCACACTTCTACGACGACGTGGAGGAAGTGCCACAGGCTGAGCGCGACATGATACATCAGATTCCGTTCGACGAGAAGAAGTACATGCAGGCCATAGGCGTAAACGCGCTGAAGGGCGAAGAAGGCTACTCTACACTGGAACGCAACAGCTGCCGTCCGTCGTTCGACATCTGCGGCATCTGGGGCGGATACACCGGAGAGGGTGCAAAGACGGTACTGCCTTCCAAGGCATACGCCAAAGTATCGTGCCGCCTGGTACCCCACCAGCAACACGAAAAGATTTCACAACTCTTTGTTGACTACATTAACAGTATTGCCCCTGATTATGTAAAGGTGAAAGTGACGCCCATGCACGGCGGCGAAGGCTACGTATGCCCTATTGACATGCCTGCATACCAAGCTGCCGAGAAGGGTTTTGAAAAAGCCTTCGGCAAGAAGCCCTTGGCAGTGCGCCGCGGCGGCAGCATACCCATAATCAGTGACTTTGAACGCATTCTCGGCATTAAGACGGTGCTGATGGGCTTCGGTCTTGAGAGCAACGCCATACACTCTCCCAACGAAAACTTCCCACTCGACATCTTCCGCAAAGGCATCGAGGCAGTTGTAGAGTTTCACAAACTGTACGATTAAGTGAAGGGTGAAGAACAAAGAGTGAAGAATTCAGAATCTTTCACCGCTTCTTCCTACACATAATAAATAAGGGTCGGCTTTCCGACCCTTATTTATATTATCAATACTTTATTTACACACTGAACTGTCTGTAAACATTATGCTTTCAGACTATCAATCTGGAATCATTGCATTTCATTGACAACCTTCATTATCTGCTTGCCCAGTGCGTCAGCCTCCTCCATTGTAGATGCCTCGCTGTACACACGGATTATCGGCTCGGTATTCGACTTGCGCAGATGCACCCACTTGTCGGGGAAGTCAATCTTCACGCCGTCGACATCGTTAACCTGCTGGTCTGCATACATTTCCTTGACTTTTGCAAGAATAGCATCGATATCAGTAGTCGGCGTAAGGTCTATGCGGTTTTTAGCAATGTAATAGTCGGGGAAAGTAGAACGCAACTCGCTCACCTTGCATCCCTTGTGAGCCAGTGACGAAAGGAACAAGGCTATGCCTACAAGGGCGTCGCGGCCGTAGTGGCTCTCGGGATAAATCACACCACCGTTGCCCTCGCCGCCTATGACAGCTCCTACTTCCTTCATTTTCGTAGTGACGTTAACCTCGCCCACTGCCGAAGCCGTATATTTACCGCCGTGACGCTCAGTCACATCACGCAGGGCACGTGTGCTGCTCAAGTTGCTGACCGTATTGCCAGGCGTATGGCCAAGCACATAATCGGCAACGGAGACAAGCGTATATTCTTCGCCGAACATACGGCCGTCCTCACAGATAAAGGCAAGGCGGTCTACATCGGGATCAACAACTACGCCCAAGTCAAAACCACCGCCACGCATACGCTCCATTATGCCTCCAAGATTCTTCTCCAAAGGCTCAGGATTATGCTGGAAATCGCCATTCGCCTCGCCATTTAGAATTTCGTACTCTACTCCAAGCGCGTCAAACAGTCCAGGCAGTATGATTCCTCCTACACTATTTATCGTGTCAACGCACACGCGGAAACCGGCCTTGCGCACAGCATCGATATCTACAAGGTTAAGGCCGAGCACGGCATCGACATGTTTCTTATTATAAGAATTATCGCTTACGTAACGTCCTACCGCGTCAACTTCCGCATAGACAAAGTCTTCACTGGCAGCGATAGACAAGACCTCGTTGCCGTCTTCCTTGCTCAGGAACTCGCCTTCGCGGTTCAGCAGTTTCAAGGCGTTCCATTGCCGGGGATTATGGCTTGCCGTTATTATAATACCTCCATCGGCACCAGACATTCTGACAGCAAGTTCCGTAGTAGGTGTTGTAGCCAAGCCTATGTCAATAACATCAAAACCTGAACCCATCAATGTTCCGCAAACAACGTTGCGTACCATGTCGCCTGAAATACGTGCGTCACGTCCTACAACGATTTTTCCGCTGCAATCATTTCCGGCAGCCTTGCGGATGAACATGGCATAAGCACTCGTGAATCTTACAATATCCAATGGATTGAGCGTATCGCCCGCGCGGCCGCCAATGGTACCGCGTATTCCCGATATTGATTTAATTAAAGTCATAACTGATTAAAATTTATAATTAAGAGCCAGTAAGCAATGAAACAAGACTGTCTTCACTGATTACTGGCTCTTGACCGGGGTTATTTATCTTCCTTTTTCGTATGTTATCGTATAATAACAAGGATAAACATTTGACGAAGCAGATTGATGTCCTTGTGTACTTGGCACAATCAAATTAACCTTTGCAATCTCTCCGTCATAAGAGCTTTGCCTGCCCACCTTAATATAATTAAGGGGAATAAGCCAACCTGAAGGCACAGATGCACTGCCATAGAAAGTGTACATCAGGCTTGAATTTTGGTCGAACGATGCCGTAAACGTACCGTTGGTATTGGTTACATTCATCTTTTCAGGAATTGAGGCAAAAGCCAATATATCGTTTGTCAGCTGTATCGAGTCGGTCAGCATGTTACGCTCCGTAAAACGGCACAACACATCTGTTGTCTCGCCGTTCTGAATCTTTTCACCACATCCTTCCCTTACAATCTGCATATATACACCAGAATTCTGCATAAGGACAAACTGGTTCTCGTCCAACTTTGTGACATATCCCTGCTCCCTGAACTCATTTTCTGTAATGACAGTTATTGCGGAGTCACGGATGTATCGTTTAATAGCGGCATTCTCCCTATCCCGCTGCTCTGCATAAGTTTCGGAATTATCACAACTTGCAAGCCCTGTAAAAGCAAGCAATACAATAAAAAAATAAGCTAACTTCTTCATTTTTAAATTAATGATAAATGTATCAACGGCGACAAAATTACAAAAAAATGCGTTAACAATCAATCAACTACTTATATTATTATGCTTTTTTATAAATCATATCAAACATGACTGAAAAACAGAATAAAAGCAACCTTGTCAAGACTCCCCCCTTATCCAAGCTCCATAAAGAACGGATATAAGCAAAAAATATTTTATATACCAAAAATATTACACTTCACAAAATAATAAAACGCCCAAATTCCACACTTCACAACATATTTAATATGTAAACAACAGGCTAAAAACAGAAAAACAAAAGTTTTTTTGAAAAAAATGACGGAAAAATTTGGTTGATTAAAAAAAAGTGCGTACCTTTGCATCGCAATTAAGAAAAACGGCCCCGTGGCTCAACTGAATAGAGCATCTGACTACGGATCAGAAGGTTACAGGTTTGAATCCTGTCGGGGTCACTTCAAGAGAAACGCTAAGCAGCTAACAATAAACTGTTTAGCGTTTTTTCTTTTAGCATGTTGCCAAATTTACGCTTTATTTTGCCCCACACAGCTATTGGCTATTTTTACTGAAAGACACTCTTCACCTACCAACATATATGCTTTTCAGCATCAGAAACCAATAACAATAAATATACACAGCGGACACACTTTATCATTCCAGTAAAAAAACACAAAGCTTTATACTGAAAACAAAATCCAAGTATTGAACCAGAACCACCAAAGAAACATTTCACAAAGACAAAAACAAAAACGGATAGTTGCAAATTAGCGAACTATCCGTCATTTAGTTGCGGAGGCAGGACTCGAACATGCGACCTCCAGGTTATGAGCCTGGCGAGCTACCAACTGCTCCACTCCGCGATGTTATTAACTCGTTTGCATCTCATTTCTGATTTGCGAGTGCAAAGGTAAGTCTTTTTTATGGAATTCGCAAATTTTGGACAAGAAAAATATCGTTTTATGTTAAAAATCCGTTAAAATACAGTTATTTGATATTTTATAATTGACATAAATCAAGTATAACTAAAAAAATGGAACCTAATGTCTTTCATACAGCAAACCACTCGACAAAAAAACATGAATTCAACTCACCGCAAAGCGCGGGCAAATATTCATTTTACAGAATATAAACAGAAATATTTTGCCAAATCAAATAAAATTGATAATTTTGCACACGGTAAACCAAATGTGCAAAAAACAATCAAGAGGGAGGGAAAGCAGATGTCCATATCTAAGACAAGACAAAAACTAGTGGACGTAGCAAGGCAGCTGTTTGCAAAGAACGGATTGGAGAATACGACAATGAACGACATTGCACGCTCTTCTGGCAAAGGCCGCAGAACACTCTATACCTATTTTAAAAGTAAAGAAGACGTCTATTACGCCGTTATAGAGTCAGAACTCGAACGATTGTCTGACAAGATGGACGAAGTAGCGACGAAAAAGATACGTCCTCAGGAAAAAATCATCGAACTGATCTACACCCACCTTAATATGATAAAAGAGACGGTGATGCGAAACGGAAACTTGCGTGCCGCTTTTTTTCGCAACATCTGGATGGTTGAAAAAGTTAGAAAAAACTTCGACGAGGACGAAATTGAACTTTTCCGAAAGGTTTACGCAGACGGCAAGGCCGATGGTGAATTTGACATTGAGAACGTTGAACTTGTCGCGGACATCACACACTATTGTATCAAAGGCCTAGAGGTCCCTTTCATCTGCGGGCGTCTGGGACATGGCATGACACCCGAAGCAAGCAAGCCCCTTGTAGCGAAAGTCGTCTACGGCGCATTGGGTAAGTCGATAACAAAATAAGCCCTCATAAGTTGAAGCACTAAAACAACAGTAAACTCATACTATCACTACAATAAAAATAACAGAGATTTAAGTTTCATTTAAAACATAAATACAAAATGGGATTATTATCAGGTAAGACCGCACTTATTACGGGTGCGGCACGCGGTATCGGTAAAGCTATCGCACTGAAATTTGCAGAGGAAGGCGCAAATATCGCATTCACCGACCTCGTAATCGACGAGAACGGCAAGGCTACTGAAGCAGAAATAGCCGCAAAAGGCGTAAAAGCCAAAGGCTACGCAAGCAATGCCGCTGATTTCGCCCAGACAGAAGAAGTAGTTAACCAGGTAAAAGCAGACTTCGGATCAATCGACATTCTTGTTAACAATGCCGGAATCACGAAAGACGGACTAATGATGCGCATGACCGAAGCACAATGGGATGCAGTCATCGCTGTCAACCTGAAGTCAGCATTCAATTTCATCCACGCCTGCACACCAATCATGATGCGCCAGAAGAGCGGAAGCATTATCAACATGGCTTCAGTCGTAGGCGTACACGGAAACGCAGGACAGTGCAACTACGCAGCTTCCAAGGCTGGACTCATCGCACTGGCTAAGAGTATAGGCCAGGAAATCGGCTCACGCGGCATACGCGCCAACGCCATTGCCCCGGGCTTCATCGAAACCGCAATGACAGAAGCTCTGCCCGATAACGTCCGCAAAGACTGGATACAGAAGATACCTCTCCGCCGTGCAGGCCAGGTTGAAGACATAGCCAACGTAGCTACGTTCCTTGCTTCAGACCTGTCTTCATACGTAACTGGTCAGGTTATCCAGGTTGACGGTGGTATGAACATGTAAAAACTTTTAAGGTTAAGGATTATGAGGAAACGGCCAGGTTGGCATGTTTTTCTAATCCTTAACTCTTTTTTCAACGAAAACGATATGAACGTCATTTACGAAGACAACCACATTATCATTGTCAGCAAACGCAGCGGCGAGATTGTACAGGGCGACAAAACCGGTGACAAAACGCTGGCAGACGATGTCAAGGCTTATTTGAAAGAAAAATACGCAAAGCCTGGCAACGTCTTTCTAGGTGTAGCACATAGGCTCGACAGGCCGGTATGGGGTCTCGTTGTCTTCGCAAAGACATCCAAAGCGCTGTCGCGGCTCAACGACATGTTCCGCAACGGAGACGTACACAAAACATATTGGGCTATTTGCCAAAACCAGCCGCAAGAACCGGAAGCCACCATCACCCACTGGATTACCCGAAACGAGAAGCAGAACAAAAGTTATGCCTACGACAAGGAAGTACCAGGTTCCAAGAAGGCTATCTTACATTACAAAGTCGTCAGTCATTCCGAGCATTACACTTTAGTTGAAGTGGAACTAATGACGGGACGCCACCACCAGATTCGATGCCAACTGGCAAAGATAGGATGCCCAATCAAGGGCGACCTGAAATATGGCGCACGCCGAAGCAACCCAGACGGAAGCATTTCCTTGCTTGCACGTAGGGTAGAATTTATCCATCCAGTATCAAAAGAACCGGTTTGTATTGAGAGTGATGTGCCCGACGACAAACTATGGCATGAAATAAGCCATTGTTAAGGCCTAGAATTATCATTCTGCCTTATTTTATTTATGAAATCATTTCTTTTTTTCAAGAATTATTACTTACTTTGCATAAACTACAATCATAACCATGTAATTCCGTGCAAAGAAGAAAAGTCGTAAAGTTGGCAGTCGGCATAATACTGTCACCATTCATATTGTTCATCATACTAACAGTACTGCTTTACATTCCACCTATACAGAATTGGATTGTAAGACAGGTTACTACGTATGCCTCTGAACAGACAGGCATGGATATATCTGTAGACCACGTCAAATTGGTATTTCCACTCGACTTGGGTGTCGAAGGCTTCAAAATGATACAAACAAATGATTCCATTCCTGGAATCAAGGATACGGTTGCCGACATCCGTAAATTAGTTGTAGACGTACAACTATGGCCGTTACTGAAAAAAAAGGTTGAAATCGATGCGCTTGAGTTCAACGATGTTAAACTCAATACCGCAGACTTCGTACATGAGGCACGAGTAAAAGGCTCGGTTGGCCGTTTATATTTGAAAAGCCACGGCATAGACTTAGGCAAAGAAACCATCAGGGTTAACGACATATCGCTTGCAGACGCTAACGTCAACGTCGAATTAAGCGACACCGTTCCGCCCGACACTTCAAAAACCGAAAACAACTGGAAGATAAGCGTCGACAAGCTCAATATCAGCAAGACGAAGGTATCTGTCCATATGCCTGGCGATACGCTCCAGATAGGCGCGTACATCGGCGACGCCGGGGCGACGAACGGATTCTTCGACTTGAAGTCCGGGCTTTACAAAATACAACGCTTCGAACTGTCAGACAGCGAAGTTGCTTACGATAACAACTTCGAGAAACATATTGAAGGACTTGACCCAAACCACATAACCCTCACCGGCGTCAACATCGCCATTGACACGCTTTACTTCTGTTCTCCCGACATCAGTCTGTCTCTGCGTTCATGCTCGTTCAAGGAAAAAAGCGGCATCTGCGTCGACCAGTTCACAGGCCGTTTCATGATGGATTCCACCAGGATAAACCTGCCCGCCATGACGCTGAAGACCCCGAATTCAACCATTACTACAAGTCTTGTAATGGACCTTGACGCGTTTGACAAGAAGGATCCTGGCCGTATAAGTCTGCATGCCGACTGTTCGATAGGCAAACAAGACATAATGAGATTCCTCGGTGGCATGCCATCGGGCTTCACGCGCCGCTGGCCCAACCAACCGTTGAGTATTAAGGCTGTAGTCGCCGGCAATACCAACAACCTTAATTTCGGCGGCATCAACATCAAGCTGCCGTCGGCCTTCAACATTAATCTGAAAGGCAAGGCTGCCAATGTAACCGACATTGCAAGACTTAAAGCATCAGTAAAAGTTGATGCAAAGACATACAACCTCGGCTTCGTCAACGAGATGTTAAAGGCGCAGGGCACGCCTGTCACAATACCTACAAATATCAGCCTGCGTGGCACCGCCGGCATCGACGGCAAGCACTATATAGCTGACCTTACAGCCACCGAAGGGAAAGGCCGGATAAAAGTAAACGGATATTTTGACGCAAGGCGCAATAACTACCAGGCGTCACTGACAGCAAACAACCTGAGTTTAAGCCATTTTATGCCGGGCAACGGCTTGGGTAACCTAACCGGGCACGTAAACGTCAAAGGAGCCGGAATTAACTTCATGTCACCGCGCACCAAAGCTGCTGTCAAAGCCGGCATCGAAAAATTCAGCTTTGGAAATTACAACCTTGACAGCATAAGCCTGGATGCCGGCATCGATGCGGGCCAAGGCCGTGCCGTATTAAACAGTAACAATCCGCTTGCAAAAGGAATAGTCACGCTTACCGCCACGTTCAAGCCAAAGATGATAAGTTCCAGCCTATCTGCCGACATCAAAAACGTCGACTGGTACGGCCTGAGGCTTACAGAATCGCAGTTATCCACCTCTCTGAAATTCGACGTCAACGCCTTCACCGACATGCAGACAATGCTCGGCATCAATGGAATGGTGCGCGACCTCGTCATATCAGACACAGGCCGCGTGTTCCGCCCCAATGATCTTAAAGTCGACATCCTTACAAGCCAGGACACCACTCATTTCATGACCGAATGCGGAGATTTCAAGCTACGCTTCAACGGAAAGGGAGGCTATAAAAAGATACTCGCAAAATTAAATGAGTTTACAAAAGAGTTTTCCGCCGAGCTTGACAGCAGGCAAATCAACATTGCCTCGCTACGCGACAAACTCCCAACAGCACAACTATACTTTACCACAGGCAAGGACAATCCACTTAGCCGATTCATTGCCCGTAAAGGATTCACCTTCCAAGACGCCGACATAGACATTACATCATCGCCAATGCTCGGACTCAACGGTAACATACAGCTTTTGGAACTGCAAAACAGTTCTATCAAGCTCGACACCATACGTTTCAATATAGTATCAGATTCCACAACATGCACCTATAACGCGCAAGTAAGGAATAACAAGAAAAACAAACAATACGTATTCAACGCCCTACTTGACGGATACGTATTCGAAAAAGGCTCCGGAGCAAACATTAAGTTTTACGATGCACAAGACAGTCTTGGGGTGAAACTCGGCTTCGAAGCCTCAATGGAGGAAAAGGGCATAAAAATCCATTTGCTAGACAACGACCCCATACTCGGATACAAAAAATTCAATGTCAACGCCGACAATTACGTCAACCTTGGTGCCGACAGGCGCGTGTCGGCCAAACTGCAACTAATGGCAGACGACGGCACTGGTGTCCACATATACTCGAATGACGAAAACATCGAAGCCTTACAAGACATAACCATCGGACTCAACAAATTCGACTTGGAGAAGGTTCTGACCGTCATTCCATACATGCCTGACATTACAGGAATAATGAATGGCGACTTCCACGTAATACAAACAACAGACGAATTCTCCGTTTCCGCGTCACTTGCCGTCAACAACATGACATACGAACGCAGCCGTATGGGCAACCTCAGCACCGAGTTTGTATATATGCCACAGGCAGACGGCACCCATGCGGTCAGCGCCGTGCTAAGCAACGACGACAACCAGATAGCCGAACTAAGCGGAACATACGGTTCCGACGGCAACATCGACGTAGACGTAACAATGAGCCGCATGCCAATGCGACTGCTCAACGGCTTCATTCCTGACAAGATAATACGCTTCAAAGGTTATGCCGACGGCGGCATAGCAGTCAAAGGCCCGTTGTCAAGACCTTTAGCCAACGGCGAGATAAAACTTGACTCGTGCTACATGCGTAGCGCACAGTACGGAGTGCAGCTACGTTTCGAAGACAAACCCATACGCATTGTGGGCAGTAATATCCTATTTGAAGACTTCAAGATGTTCGCCAGCAACAATAATCCGCTCACAATCAACGGCAACATGGACTTCGCCGACTTTAGCGCAATGAACATGGACCTCTCCATGGTAGCCCGCAACCTAAGAATCATAGACTCAAAGGAAAACCGCAGAAGCATAGCCTACGGAAAAGCCTTCGTTGACTTCTTCGCCACGATGAAAGGCCCCATGGAGCGGCTCGAGATGCTCGGCCGCGTCGATGTGCTCGGCACCACCGACATGGCCTACATCCTGCGTGACTCACCACTCTCGACCGACAACCGCATGGAGGATCTTGTAAAGTTCGTCGACTTCAACGATACCATAGCCACGGTCGTAGAACACAAGCCCATCTCAGGCTTCAAGATGGACCTTACTATGAACATCGCACAAGGTGCACATGTCATGTGTTACCTCAACACAGACCACTCCAACTATATCGACCTCATGGGCGGCGGCAGCCTCCGCTTCCAATACAGCTTCACCGGAGACATCAGCCTCACCGGCCGCTATACCCTCAACAACGGCGAGATGAAATACTCACTACCGATAATTCCGCTTAAAACGTTCACAATACAAGACGGCAGCTACATAGAATTCACCGGCGACCCGATGAATCCCAAGCTCAACATCACCGCAACCGAACGCACTAAAGCCAACGTGTCTTCCGGTGGGAACCAGGAACGAACAGTCGAATTCGACTGCGGAGTTGTCATAACCAAGTCACTGGCAGACATGGGTCTCGAGTTCACACTGAGCGCACCTGAAGACGTAACAATCAACAGCGAATTACAGTCCATGAGCGTAGAACAGCGCGGCAGGCTGGCTGTAACCATGCTAACCACTGGCATGTACCTTGCCGACGGCAATACCGGCAACTTCTCAATGAACGATGCACTCAACTCTTTCCTGCAAAGCGAAATCAACAACATCACAGGAAGCGCGCTGCGCACTCTCGACCTCAGTTTCGGCATGGATAACTCCACCGATGCCAGCGGTACGTCACACACCGATTATTCGTTCAAGTTCTCAAAGCGTTTCTGGAATAACAGAATAAGGATTGTCGTAGGAGGCAAGGTTTCTACCGGAGCGGAAGTGACAAACCAGAATGAATCGTTCTTCGACAACGTCACCTTCGAATACCGTCTCGGAAAATCGTCAGACAAATACGTGAAACTTTATTACGACAACAACGCCTACGATTGGCTAGAAGGCACGACACGCGAATACGGTGTAGGTTTCACATGGCGCCGCAGCCTTCAAAGCCTCAATGAGATGTTCAGTTTCATGAAGAAGAAACAGCCTGCTGAAAATACGCCAGCCGATTCAACTAAGAACAAAAAATAATGACAAATATAAAAACCATCCACAGCTACCTCCTGGCTGCAGCCATATTGCCATGCGCCCTGCTGTTCGCCTCTTGCTCTACAACGAAGAACATACCTGAAGGCGACCAGCTATTCATCGGCCTTGAAAAGACAGAATACGGGAATTATGAAAAAAGCGAGCATCTCGATGCCATCAAGGAAGAGGTCGAGGCCTCGTTGGCTACAGCCCCGAACGGTGCACTTTTCGGCAGTCCATACTACCGTACACCGTTTCCCTACAGTTTATGGATATGGAATGCCTTTTCCGATTCAAACAACAAGATTGCCAAATGGATTACAAAAACCTTCGGCAAAGCCCCCGTACTGATGCGCCAGGTAAACCCCGAATTACGTGCATCAGTAGCACAATCTGTACTGCGCAACCATGGCTACTTGAACGCAACAGTTAACTATAAGACCATACAGCAGAAGAATCCCAAGAAGGCAAAAATCAGATACAACGTCAACTTCGGTCACCTCTTCACCGTTGACACCCTCGAATACATTGGTTTTCCAGCCGAAGCAGACAGTCTTATACGCAATACAGGAAAACAAGCCAAGATAGCCTCGGGCATGCCGTTCGATGCCTCGACCATGGATGCAGAGCGCAACCGTCTGGCGCAACTGTTCCGCAACAACGGCTATTACTACTACCAACCGAATTTCGCCTCATACCTTGCCGACACTGTAGCTGTGCCAGGAAAAGCCAAACTAAGGCTGCAGATGGCCGGCAACCTACCGGTTTTGGCTAAAAAGAAATGGTATATAGGCAATATAAACATCAACCTGCGCCGGCAGTTCATGGAGCAGCTTACCGACTCGTTCAGCCATCGCTACTTCACCGTCAGGTTCAGCGGCAAGCGCCCTCCCATACGCCCAAGGATAATACTGTCCGACCTTAAACTGCGTCCCCGCCAGCAATACAGCTACGACCGTCACACCGAGTCTGCCAACAAGATTAACGGCTCCGGCCTGTTCAGTTCAGTCGAATTCCAATTCACCCCGCGTGACACAACCGGAACCTGTGACACACTCGATCTTGACCTCTCATGCACCTTCGGTAAGCCATACGACTTCTATGTTGAGACAAACTATAAAAACAAAATCAACGGTCGCCACGGTCCAGAACTTGTTGTAGGTATCGTCAAACGCAATGCCTTCCGCGGAGGCGAGAAACTTGACATAAATCTCCACGGTTCTTATGAATGGGAACAGGGCGGCAACGTCAACGGCAATGCAGGCAATACAAATTCATACGAATACGGTATTGACGCCTCTATCGAGTTTCCACGACTAATAGTACCATTCCTCAACCGGCGGCAACGCTTCTTCACCACCCCATCGACATACGCCAAGCTGGCCACAAATCAGCTCAACCGTCCAGGATATTTCAAGATGCTCACCTTCGCAACCGAATGGACATACACATGGCAGAAATCCGACAGATGGCGCCACGAATTCAGTCCGCTGACACTGCAATACCAGAAACTCAGCCGCACCACGGCAAAGTTCGACTCAATACTGTACGCAAATCCTTATATCGAAACATCCATGCAGGACGTCTTCATACCTAAAATGAGATATACCCTGACATACAGTTCGGCAATGCGCAGCCGTCACCCTTTTGTATGGTCTGTTACCCTTACCGAGTCAGGCAACTTTCTGTCGCTCGGATACATGGCGGCAGGCAACAAATGGAACGAAGCGGGCAAACAACTCTTCAACAATCCGTACGCCCAATTCGCTAAACTGGAAACAGATATCAGCAAGACCTGGACACTGGCACACAAGACACACCTCGTGGCGCACGCCAGCGCAGGTCTTATCTATACCTACGGCAACAGCCTCAGCGCACCATATAGCGAGCAGTTCTATGTGGGCGGAGCCAACAGCATACGTGCGTTTGCTGTACGCAGCATAGGCCCCGGCAGCTACACCACAGACGTGTCGCGCCTTTCCTACCTCGACCAGACCGGCGATATCAAGCTGCAACTGAACCTTGAATACCGTTTCAACATCTTCGGCAACCTGTATGGCGCTACATTCATCGACGCCGGCAACGTATGGGCGCTGCGCGACGATGGATACCGTAAAGGAGCTAAGTTCGAACTGAAAAACGCATTAAAGGAAATGGCGCTCGGCACAGGTATAGGACTACGCTATGACCTCGAATTCCTCGTGCTCCGTCTTGACTGGGGCATAGGCCTGCACGTACCTTACGAGACAGGCAAGAGCGGTTTCTACAACATACCTAAATTCAAGGACGGCCAGGCTATCCACCTTGCGGTAGGCTATCCGTTCTAAAGTATCCCCCTGCAACAAACTCAGGCATAATAAAAAAGTTAGGCGCGGCAATGCCGCGCCTAACTTAATATGACACTTACGGTAAAGTTCAAGGAAGCAGCACTTTACGTCCGCCAACAATATAAATGCCGTGAAGCGATGTCAAAGGTGCATTAACCCTGCAGCCCTGAAGGTCGTATACGGGCTGTCCTTCAAGCGACTCGGGAGTGAACGACTCAGGCAGGCTTATGCCAACATCGTCAGGATTACCCTTTCCGTTAAGCAACGGATAAGCATCCGTGCCCACGTCTTGCCCCCACGGCGTCGGGTCTTGCGTGCCATTAAGCAACACACATATACGTCCGCTGGCAAAATCGTCTTCAGTGCATGCGGAAAGTCCTGAGAGGTCTGCACAATCATTCTGGTAAACACCGGGTATCAAACCGCCGGTGGTGTCTTTGTAATAACAGTTTGTAACTGCCAACGAGGCATTCTCGCCTGTAAAACCCGATGTCTTTATCTGCCCGATAAACATTCCCGTCTTTGCATCAGGTGACTCCTGGCTGGCCAAGGCAACGTCGCCATACGAGAAGGTATTGGCAATGACATCCGCCTCGTTGCCGTTGCAGTCGTAGATCGCAGCTATGCCGCCTGTCACCTTGTCGCCCGTCACCTTTCCGGCGTTGTAGCAATTACTTACGGAAGAAGTGGCCATGACGCCGAATAAGCCTCCGCTGTTAAAATGACCGGCAACGTCGCCAATGTTGTAGCACTGTTCGACATCCGAATTATAAAGGCTCAGACAAAGTCCGGCCGTGTTGCAAAAGTCTGGCGAATAAATATACGACATTTCCGTACTGACATTACCGGAATTGTGGCAACTCTGCATTTTACCAGCCATGACGTTGACAAGGCCGGCGGCATTTGCTTCAGAAGAATAATATTCTTCTTCAAGTCCGTAAACATCACCTTCGTTATAGCAATAAGTCAAGGTGTCTGCTGTTCCAGCAATAAGTCCATAGGCATACGAGCCTGTAATATTACCCTTGTTGTAACAGTTGTCCATTTGCCGCACGTCTATGTTACCAAAGCCGCACGCCGTACAGTTGCGTCCGCCTGTCACGTTACCAACGTTATAGCTGTCAGATATTTTTATTTCGTTGCATCCGATACCGTTGCCAATCAGACCTCCAAGGTTCTCCTGGGAAAGAACTTCATCACATGAAGCAAGGCTTATTTCACCAGCGTTGTAACAGGTCTCGATTTTCAATATTCCGTTGTCGCAATAAGCAAACAAACCGCCTAGAGTTCCACAACCAGAAACAGGCGCTTCATTTCGGCATTCGCTTATAGTGGCATTGCCGGCCATGAAGTCGGCCACCAGGCCTGCTGCCTTATTGCCGGAAGTAGATTTACCATCATATATAATTCTGCCCGTGTTCTCACATTGCGACATACTGTCGTGCACTGACAGCCTGCCGGCAATGCCTCCGATTACTGAACCATCATGTGATGTAACAAGTCCCGAGTTTGAGCATTCCGACAACATAGCAACTTCACCGTAGCCGATAATTCCGCCAGACTGGAATACGCCGTTGATTTCACCTTCGTTTGAGAGTCTTGCGGCTGAACAACCGCCAATCGACATATAGCCAGCTATGCCGCCAGCCATACCACTGCAGTAGACGTCCCCACTATTTTTACAGTCAGACACCGAACAACCCTCATAGCCTTCAATATAGCCAACAATGCCGCCTGTGCTGGTAGTACTGATTATATATCCTGTCTCTACACTCTCACATTTTATGTTTCCAGTATTGCTGCAGCCATTAACTGAAGAATAGGATAACTGTCCAGCTATGCCGCCGGCAAATGTTTCGAACGCGAACGGGTCAGGAGTAAACGAGAGCGCATCGCGGTAAATTGAGCAGCCATAATTATGGCAATTATCTATTTCCCCCGTTTCCATCCAGCCTACAACAAACCCGACACTATTGCAATCTTCCGTGAGGACATCACCCTTTGCCAAAGAGTTTTTCACATTAAGATTGCTTATCACACCGTTCCTTACAGCACCGAAAAGGCCGTTATTAAGATAAGTCATGTCAAGATAAAGGCCGCTGATAGTATGACCATTGCCATCAAAATTGCCCTGGAACCACATATTATACCTCCAATCATGGCCTATCGGCACCCACGCCTGCGGCTCGCCATCGCCTTCAACCGTGCCATCCGTACCGAACGTAAACCCCGGATTCAGGTCGATGTCCGCAGTAAGGGCAAAATACACGCCCTCATAGCTTGAACCATTGTTGACGTGCCAAGCCAGGTCGGCCAGCTGTTGCGCCGAATTAATAAGATAAGGACTCTCCTCTGTACCTAACCCCTCATAATAAGGCAAGTCCGCCATATCGTCAGGATAAGTCCAACTCGCAGCCTCTGCGACTGTACTGCATGTAAAAAAGCCGGCAATCATAAAAGCCAGCCCGGTCAAGATAAAATTCCTCTTCATACCGAAATATGTTTTTATAGTAAAATATCCACGAATGATTTAAATCGCAGGCAAATATAGCGATTATTTGTCCAACAGCAAAGATTTTGTACCAACAGGAGTTATTATTATCCCAAAAACTTTAACCATATAATAGAATTTCATTATATTTGCCCATATAATATTCAAATACAACAATGAAAAATATAAATACAAGAAGAAGCATCAGAAAGTATTCTGACAGGGAAGTCACCGACGAATTACTAAACCGCCTGCTATCCGAGGCGTCGCGCACGCAAACCATGGGCAACATGCAGCTGTACAGCGTAGTCGTCACACGCTCAGCAGAGATGAAGGCCAAGCTCGCCCCAGCCCACTTCAACCAGCCAATGGTCACAGAGGCACCGGTAGTACTGACATTCTGCGCCGACTTCAACCGTGCGAGCGAATGGTGCCGCTGCCGCAAGGCGGAGCCGGGCTACGACAACTTCCTCTCATTCCTCAACGCCGCCACCGACGCCCTGCTCTACACGCAGACCTTCTGCAACCTTGCAGAAGAAGAAGGCCTCGGCCTGTGCTATCTCGGGACAACAGTCTACATGCCCCAGATGATTATAGACACTCTGCGCCTGCCACAGCTCGTGATGCCGGTGGCAACGATAACGCTGGGCTGGCCCGACGAGAATCCGCCGCTAAGCGACCGCCTGCCCCTCGAATCGTTCATACACGACGAGACCTACCATGACTACACTCCGGCAGACATAGACCGCTATTACGCTGAAAAAGAGTCTCTCGAAGAGAACAAAGAGTTCGTACGCATCAACAACAAAGAGACCCTTGCACAGATATTCACAGACATACGATACACCAAGAAGGACAACGAAGCCATGTCTTCAGGACTCATGCAGGCACTAAAGAACCAGGGCTTCATCAAGTGAGACCGGCATGCACTATTTCCATGTCCGTTAGACCACAACTGACCGGGGCTGACCAAAACAGCTTGAGCATGTAAGGCAAGGCATGAACGACATGCGAAGCAGTAATTGGCCAGTCAAAGTTAGCGGATATTGCAATTATCGTGATACGCTCTTATGCATAAATAATGCAAAAGCACATAAACAAAAGGTTACCTTTTACGCCTCAAAAGGTAACCTTTTGCATTGCAAAAGACCGCAAACGGCAATGCAAAAGGCGACATATTAGATTTAAGCTGATAATGTCCCCGTGCAACACAATATTTTCGGTGTCCGTAAAACCGCCACTATAAGCGGACAAACCACAGACAAACAAGTTAATAGCATTATTACGATGCCCTAAATATTGTTAAACGGAAAGTAATAATCAAGCCTGTTGGCTTGAACTTACATGACATGTTTTTCACTCTCCATCATCCATACTTACCTGCAGCTTCAAGATATTCACCATTTATATCGTTTAAATCATAAAATATGTAAAATCATTACTATTTATTGCGAAAATATTTGGAAACGTAAGGAAAAATGCTTATCTTTATGGCAGAAAATAAGAACAAAGGCATAAAGGAGTTGCCAGCGGTCTCATAAACATTGAAAATATGTCAGGCAACCCTGATTATCAGACAACTGATGGACGTGTGATTTACTCAATCGAGTAATGAGGAGCCAGCGAAAAGATGGTAAATGTTTGATGTCATGGAGATGTTTTTTACTGTAAGATGAAAGGGAAAGGAAGAATACAAGTTGTTGATATGGATGTTTAAGTTAATGGTAAGCGACTCCTTATTACTGAACTAAAGTGTAAGAGGATGTGTCATTATGGACGCATCCTCTTTTTTTCATGTAAATATTACGTCAGCACATACCGCACTTCCACGCTAATGTTAAACTATCGGTACGCTACTGCCATAGTTTTGGCAGAATGAAACTAAAAGAGTATCTTTGCACGGCATAAATGACAATAAATTATGGGAATGAACTATCAGAACAAGATAAGAGAGGGCATATTCATGCCCATCCAACAGTTCATGCACAGGGAAAAGTCAGCCGGCATAGTACTTGGCATGAGCATAGTAGCCGCAATGCTGCTGGCCAACTCGCCGTGGAGCGAAGACTATTTCCACCTGTTCGAGCACAAGATAGGATTCATGTTCAACGGTGAACCCTACCTGTATTACTCGTTGCACCACTGGATAAACGACGGCCTGATGTCGCTGTTCTTCTTCGTTGTCGGGCTGGAGCTGAAACGAGAGTTCATAGGCGGCGAGCTGGCCGACCCGCGCAACACCATACTGCCTATCGGCGCGGCCGTGGCGGGCATGCTTGTGCCTGCGCTGATATACGCCGCGCTGAACGCCGGCACACCGTCTTACGGTGGCTGGGGCATACCGATGGCCACAGACATAGCCTTCTCGCTGGCAATAATATACGCCCTCGGCGACAGGGTTCCGTTGGCGGCTAAGGTATTCCTGACGACGCTGGCAATAGTCGACGACCTGGGCGCCGTCGTTGTAATAGCGCTGTTTTACACGTCAGAGATTTCTGTTGTCAACATAGCCGTGGGACTGGCGTTCCTGCTGGTCATGCTGACTGCCAACAAGATGGGTGTCAAAAACGTGCTGTTCTATGGCCTGCTGGGCATAGGCGGCGTGTGGGTGGCGTTCCTTATGTCTGGCATACACGCCACCATTGCAGCCGTGCTTGCAGCCTTCGTAATCCCGGCCGACGCACAACTGCCGGAATCCGCATACCTGAAACGCGCCGCAGCCAACCTGCGCGAGTTTGCAGGCATACAGCCAAACAACGTGTCGACCCTTGAGGAGGAACAGGTAAAGGTAATATCGCGCATGAGGGCCGACACGCGTGACGCCATTCCACCATCGCAACGGCTTGAACATGCAATGCACCCGTTCGTGTCGTTCGTGGTTATGCCTGTGTTCGCCATAGCCAATGCAGGAGTGTCGTTCGCCGGACTCGACATGCAGTCCGTTTTCTCAACCAACGTAGCTGCAGGCGTGGCGTTGGGTCTGCTTGTAGGCAAACCATTGGGAATAACGCTCTCCACCTTACTGCTCGTGCGCCTTGGCATAGTACGCCCGACGGAGAGTCTGACTATGCGTAGGGTCATAGGCCTTGGCTTCCTCGCTTCGATAGGCTTCACGATGTCAATGTTCATATCGACACTGGCCTTCACAGACGAGACCATGCTGATGCAGGCAAAGCTGGGAATCTTTGTGGCGTCGATAGCCGGCGGAATAATAGGCTACAACTTGCTTAGGACGGGGAAGGCAGGTTAAGACTGACACGCATGACCCGAACGGGCGGCATGGCCGAATGCGACAAGCAACAAAATATACCTAAATACGATACAATAAAATATTTGCAAACGACGTTATAAGTTGCAACGTCCTGATAATTAAGAACATGAAGATAAGACAATTTTTCACAAAAAGGGAATTGAAACGGCGCAGGAAACGCCTGATACTGATGTCTTGCTGCATAGCCGCCGTGATAGTTGGATACGTAATACTGACATGGCCGGAGAAGAAGAAACCCGAAGTTCCGGTAGTCACGGTAGAAAAAGTCGGATCTGAAGACGTCGAGATATACGGAGACTACGTGGGACTGATACGGGCGCAACAGTTCGTCGAGGTGCGCGCCAGGGTGGAAGGCTTTCTGGAGAGAATGGCTTTCGCAGAAGGAACTTACGTGAAAAAGAACCAGGTACTGTTCGTAATAGACCAACGCCAATACAAGGCCAAGGTGGACAAGGCACGCGCACAGCTGCGCAAAGACTCGGCGCTCGTACTGAAAACTAAACGCGACCTTGAACGTATAAAGCCACTCTTCGAGCAGAACGCAGCCAGCCGGCTCGACCTTGACAACGCCACGGCAGCTTATGAGACAGCCGTGGCAAGCATGGGCATGAGCAGGGCCGACCTTGTGCAGGCCGAACAGGAACTGAGTTATACGTATGTGCGTTCGCCGATTTCAGGCTACATCAGCGAGCGTCTGGTCGACCTGGGCACACTGGTTGGCACGGGTGGCAAGTCGCTCCTGGCAACGGTGGTGAAGAGCGACACTGTGCTGATAGACTTTAGCATGACGGCACTCGATTACTTGAAAAGCAAAGAGCGAAACATCATTCTGGGACAACGCGACTCGTCGCGCTCATGGCAGCCGTCTGTGACGATAACCCTGCCAGACAACAGCATTTATCCGCATAAGGGACTGGTGGACTTCGCCGAACCGCAGGTAAGCCCGAAGACGGGAACATTCTCGGTACGAGCCGAAATGCCCAACCCCGACCACGTGCTGCTGCCGGGACAGTTCACCAAAGTTCACGCCCTGCTCGATGTGCTTGAAAACGCCACGGTGGTACCGCAGAAAGCGCTCATCATAGAAAAAGGAGGCGCATACGTGTTCGTAATGAGGCGCGACTCAACGGCCGAACGCCGCTTCATAGAGCTTGGACCAGAATTTGGCAACAAAGTAGTAGTGGAACGCGGACTCGCCCCTGGCGAAACTATAATCAGCGAAGGCTATCACAAACTGACGCCGGGAATGAAAGTGCGCGTGGCCGACAAAAGGAATACGGCCAACAGGCTGCGTGGCAAAAGCAAGTAAAACAAAAGTTTCTGACATAGATGAAAGTTAACTTCTTCATAGACAGGCCTGTCTTCTCGGTGGTTATCTCGGTACTGATAGTCATCGTAGGACTTATCGGCCTGACAATGCTCCCCATTGACCAGTATCCGCAAATAACGCCGCCGGTTGTAAAAATCAGTGCGTCGTACCCCGGTGCAAGCGCGCTTACAGTGTCGCAAGCCGTGGCAACGCCTATCGAACAGGAGCTGAACGGCACGCCGGGAATGCTCTATATGGAATCGAACAGTTCTAACTCTGGCTCGTTCTCGGCTACTGTAACGTTCGACATTTCATCCGACCCCGACCTTGCAGCCGTGGAAATACAGAACCGCATAAAACTGGCTGAATCACGACTGCCGGCAGAAGTGGTGCAGAACGGCATAGAGATAGAAAAACAGGCCGCCAGCCAGCTGATGACAATCTGCCTGACATCAAACGACCCGAAGTTTGACGAAATATACCTGAGTAACTTCGCTACGCTGAACGTGCTTGACCTGCTGCGCCGAATACCGGGCGTAGGACGCGTGTCTAACATAGGAAGCCGGTACTACGCCATGCAGATATGGGTTGACCCGGCACGACTGGCCAGCTTCGGCCTGACCGTTCAAGACTTGCAGAACGCCCTGAAAGACCAGAACCGCGAATCGGCGGCGGGAGTTTTCGGACAGCAACCGGTAAAAGGACTCGACTTCACCATACCAATAACAGCACAAGGACGACTGTCAACAGTAGCCCAGTTTGAGGAAATTGTGCTCAGGGCCAACGCCGACGGCTCGTTCATACGCCTGCGCGACGTGGCCAGGGTGTCACTGGAAGCACAGTCGTACAACACCGAGAGCGGTATTAACGGTGGCAACGCCGCCGTGCTGGGAGTGTACATGCTGCCAGGCGCCAACGCCATGGAGGTGGCCGAGAACGTGAAGAAAACAATGGAAGAGATAAGCCGCAACTTCCCCGAAGGGCTGGAATACGAGATTCCGTTCGACATGACGACCTACATCTCCGAATCCATACACGAAGTTTACAAGACCCTGTTCGAGGCGCTGGTTCTGGTAATCATCGTGGTGTACCTGTTCCTGCAAAGCTGGCGTGCGACGCTCATACCGCTCGTTGCGGTACCAATATCACTTATTGGAACGTTCGGCTTCATGCTGGTATTCGGCTTCTCGCTTAACATGCTGACACTGCTTGGACTGGTACTAGCCATAGGACTAGTGGTTGACGACGCCATCGTAGTGGTCGAAAATGTTGAACGAATAATGGAGGAAGAGCACCTAAGCCCGTACGAAGCCACTAAAAAGGCCATGAACGGGCTTACAGGAGCCTTGATTGCGACATCACTTGTGCTGGCCGCCGTATTCGTGCCGGTTAGCTTCCTGTCTGGAATAACCGGGCAACTGTACCGCCAGTTCAGTGTTACTATTGTCATATCCGTACTTCTGTCAACGGTGGTAGCACTGACGCTAAGCCCTGTGATGTGCTCGCTGATATTGCGTCCGACTGATAAGAGCAAGCCCAAGAACCGCGTATTCAGCACAATCAACCGCTGGCTAGATACAGGCAACAGCAAATACCTGGCCGGAATATCACGTATAATAAAGAATCCGCGCCGTGTAGGCATAGGCTTCTGCATGATACTGATAGCCATCTTCATATTCAACCGCCTGACACCGACCAGCTTCCTGCCGACCGAAGACCAGGGATACTTTACTGTGGAATTGGAAATGCCTGAGGGCACGACGCTTGAACGTACACGCACCGTAACGGAAAGGGCGGTAAACTACCTGATGAAAAATCCTGCTGTGGAATACGTGCAGAACGTTACGGGAACAAGCCCGCGCGTTGGTACTAGCCAGACAAGGGCACAGCTTACAGTAATACTGAAAGAATGGAAAGAACGCGATGAAAGCACCATTGCAGGCATAATGGCCGACGTGAGCCGCGAGCTGTCCGAATATCCTGAATGCAAGTTTTACCTGTCGACGCCTCCCGTAATACCGGGCCTTGGAACATCAGGCGGATTCGAGATGCAACTTGAGGCGCACGGTGACGCTACTTACGAAGACCTAGTGAACGCCGCAGACACGCTGATGCACTATGCCTCGCTTCGCAAAGAGCTGTCCGGACTTTCGTCATCGTTGCAAGCAGAGATACCCCAACTCTATTTCGACGTTGACCGCGACAAGGTGAAAATGCTCGGCGTGCCGCTTTCTGACGTATTCTCGACGATGAAAGCATATACTGGCTCGGTGTACGTTAACGACTTCAACATGTTCAACCGCATCTACCGCGTCTATATACAGGCCGAAGCCCCATACCGAGAGCACAGGGACAACATGAGCCTGTACTTCGTACGCGGCTCCAACGGCGACATGATACCGCTGACAGCACTGGGCAACACCGAATACACAACGGGACCGGGCAGCATAAAACGCTTCAACATGTTCAACACAGCCATAATACGCGGAACGGCCGCACAAGGCTACAGCTCGGGACAGGCCATGGAGATAATGGAAGAACTTGTGCATGAGCACCTGCCTGACAACATAGGACTTGAATGGAGCGGACTGTCATATCAGGAGAAAAAGGCAGGTGGACAGACAGGAATCATACTCGCACTGGTGTTCACGTTCGTGTTCCTGTTCCTCGCCGCACTTTACGAAAGTTGGAGCATTCCTGTTGCCGTATTGCTCTCGCTGCCTGTGGCCGCACTTGGCGCATACATCGGCATAGCCGTGTGCGGACTGGAGAACGACACCTATTTCCAGATCGGACTTGTAATGCTGATGGGTCTGGCCGCAAAGAACGCAATCCTCATAGTCGAATTTGCCAAAGACGAGACCGACTCGGGAGTAAACGTACTGAAAGCTACCTTGCACGCTGCACGCCTGCGCTTCCGCCCTATACTTATGACATCGTTTGCATTCATTCTCGGTATCATGCCGATGGTGCTGGCATCCGGCCCAGGTTCGGCCAGCAGGAAAGCCATAGGTACTGGCGTATTCTTCGGAATGATAGCTGCCGTTTTCATAGGCATACAACTCATCCCATTCTTTTTCATAACGATATACAAGGCGAAAAACAGGTTGCAATCCAGGAAAAGCAACAGGATAGCTAAAGCAACAGGACCGCAAGATTGATTATGACACATAACTTGAAATACATAAGACACGCTCTTATCATTATAGCCGTGGTCTGCCTTTCAGCATGCCAGATAGGCAGGCAGTACACGCGCCCAAAGATAGAAATGCCGGCAACGCTTAACAACGGCGAAAGCACAGATTCGGCGTCGCTAGCCGACCTGTCATGGACACAGGTCTACACAGATTCGTTACTTCAAAATCTGATTAATAAATCACTGACTTACAATAAGGACATGCTCATGGCGGCCGCCAGGATTAAGGAGCTGGCTGAGATGAAACGCATAAACTACGCCAACTTGTTTCCTGCGTTGGGAGTGCGCGTCTACGCTGAAAGAGAACGCGAAGACCACAGCGACGACAACCAGTTCGACCTTAAGGGCACAATGTCATGGGAACTTGATCTTTGGGGAAAGCTGCGCTGGGCGCATGATGCCTCAAAGGCGGAATTCATGGCTTCGATAGAAAACCGCCGCGCACTGCAGATGAGCCTGATAGCACAAGTGGCGCAAACCTATTATGAACTTGTGGCACTGGACAATGAGCTGTCCATAGTGCACCAGACACTGACAGCACGTAAGGAAAGCGAACACTTGGCAAAAATACGATATGAAGGCGGACTTACATCGGAAGTGACGTACAGGCAAGCACAGGTGGAACTGTCGCGCACGGCAACGCTCGTGCCCGACCTTGAACGGAAAATAACAAGCAAGGAGAACGAACTGGCGTTGCTGATAGGCGAATATCCGCACCATATACAACGCTCTACCCTGCCGCAAGAAGTAAACTTCCCCGACAGCCTGCCCGTAGGACTACCCTCGTCATTGCTGGAACGCCGTCCTGACGTGCGCGAGGCCGAACAGAAACTGATAGCCGCCAATGCCGCCGTGGGAGTGGCTTACACGAGCATGTTTCCCAACATTACACTGACAGGCTACCTCGGCACCGAAAGCGAAGAACTGAAAAACGTCCTGAAGTCACCATACCATCTGCTGAGCGCGAACCTCCTGCAACCGGTATTCGCGATGGGTAAGAACAAGGCACGCCACAAGGCGGCAAAAGCCGCATACGAACGTGCCACATACGCCTACGAGAAAGCCGTGCTTACAGCATTTAAGGACGCATACAACGCCATAGAGAACTTCAACAAGGTGAAGGAAATATACAAGACTAGATACGCTCTTGAAAACTCGTCTAAGACGGCGCTTTCGCTCGCATTGGTACAGTATGTCAACGGAGCCATAGGTTACATGGACCTGCTTGACGCCCAGCGTACATACCTTGACGCCCAAATTGGACTCAGCGACGCCCTGCTAGACAGCCAGCTGGCAACAGTGAGCCTGTACAAGGCGCTGGGTGGAGGATGGTAAACGGCCTATCCTGTATTGGTTAACAGAAAAAGAACGGACATTTATATAAACACTGAAAAACAACGGGCAGACAAGCTGTAACAACTTGTCTGCCCGTTTTACTTATTTTTTATTCCAAGCAAGTACTTACTTGCAAGTTGGAGTCCACGGCTTCAGCTGTTTGAAGAAGTCGTTACCCTTATCGTCAACGAGGATGAATGCAGGGAAGTCAACAACATTGATCTTCCAGATAGCTTCCATGCCCAGTTCGGGATATTCAACGCATTCGATGCTCTTGATGCTGTTCATCGAGAGAACTGCTGCCGGACCGCCTATGCTGCCCAGATAGAAACCGCCGTGCTTCTTGCAAGCATCAGTAACAACCTGTGTACGGTTGCCCTTGGCAATCATGACCATTGAGCCTCCGTGATCCTGGAACTCGTCAACATACGGGTCCATACGGTTAGCTGTAGTCGGCCCCATAGAGCCGCAAGGCATGCCTTCAGGTGTCTTTGCCGGACCTGCATAGAGTACAGGATGATCCTTGAAGTACTGAGGCAGATCCTCGCCTGCATCCAGACGTGCCTTCAGTTTGGCGTGTGCTATGTCGCGTGCAACGATAATCGTGCCGTTAAGGCTTACACGTGTTGAAACAGGATACTGTGACAGTATCTTGCAGATCTCACTCATCGGCTGGTTGAGGTCAATCTTTACGGCGTCGCCTTCGCCTGCATTGCGCAGCTCTTCAGGTATCAATTCCGTGGGGTTATCGTCAAGTTTCTCAATCCAGATACCATCTTTGTTGATCTTAGCCTTGATGTTACGGTCGGCAGAGCAGCTTACGCCCAGACCGATAGGACATGACGCTCCGTGGCGTGGCAGACGGACAACGCGGATGTCGTGTGCGAAATACTTGCCGCCGAACTGTGCGCCCAGTCCAATCTTGTGAGCCTCCTCGAGCAGTTCTTTCTCCAGTTCAACGTCGCGGAATGCGCGTCCTGTCTCGTCGCCCGTTGTAGGCAGGTTGTCATAATAGTGGGTTGAAGCCAGCTTCACGGTCAGCAGATTCTTCTCAGCCGATGTTCCGCCGATAACGAAAGCAATGTGGTAAGGAGGACAAGCGGCCGTTCCGAGAGTCTTCATCTTCTCGACGAGGAACGGAACCAGCGTGCCCGGGTTCTGTATCCTGGCCTTTGTCTCCTGGTAGAAATATGTCTTGTTGGCAGAGCCACCACCCTTAACCACGCAGAGGAACTTGTATTCGCAGCCCTCTGTTGCCTCGATGTCTATCTGTGCAGGCAGGTTGCAGCGTGTGTTTACCTCCTCATACATGCTCAGCGGAGCGTTCTGCGAGTAGCGCAGGTTCTCCTCAGTGTATGTCTTGTAAACACCTTTAGACAGAGCCTCCTCGTCGCAGAAGCCAGTCCAAACCTGCTGTCCCTTCTCGCCGTGGATGATTGCCGTACCTGTATCCTGGCAGAAAGGCAGCTTGCCCTTGCATGCCACCTCGGCGTTGCGCAGGAAAGTCAGAGCAACATACTTGTCGTTGTCGCTTGCTTCGGGGTCGTTAAGTATCTTGGCCACCTGCTCGTTGTGAGAGCGGCGCAGCAGGAAGTTAACGTCCCTGAAAGCAGCATTGGCCAACATAGTCAACGCTTCAGGACTTACTTTAAGGATGGGTTTCCCCTCAAATTCGCTAACCGACACGCCTTCCTTGCTCAGAAGATAGTACTCCGTGTCGTCTTTGCCCAACTGGAACATTGGGGCGTACTTGAATTCCGGTGTTGCCATAATGTTTTGTTTAATAGGAATATGGGAATGCCCCGGTTGCCATAGACTCTGACCGAGCAGCAATAAGCCACCGCTGCATTCCGCTGTATAATGTTTTTATTTGTTGTTTTTACTTTTGCAAAGTTACAGTTTTTTTCCGAGAAAACTTAGTTTTGCCGTCCTTATTTAACCTTAATAAAACAACGCCGGGCAGCAAAATTCCACACTTACAGACGTACAGTCGTAAGTCGTTAATAATCAACATATTAGCAATACGTCATCTTTTAGCTTGCAAAAAGCCGTCTTTTAAACGGCAAAAGGTGGCCTTTCACATCATGAAAAGCCACCTTTTGCAAAGCCATCACCCATCAGGAGAAATCCTGATAAGATCCTTACATATAATATACTACATTAATAGCCGAAGATTTCTTCGGTTGTCAGCCTCTTTATCGGACCGATTTTCTCAAGAGCTTTCATGTCGAGCTGCTTCTCATCGCCGAGAATCATGTAGCGGTAAGGCTTGTTTGCCATTGTTTCCTGTTCAAACTTCACGATGTCGTCCATAGTCAGTGAAGGCACAGTCTCATAAATTTTCTTGTTTATGTCGTAGTCGATGCCGAGGTCCTTGGCGCCAAGATATGCATAAAGCAAATATTCCTTAGTAACGCGCCGTGTGGCAATGCGCTTCATCAGAGCCTGTTTCGACAGTTCGAACGCCTTCTCAGACTTCGGCATTGTATCCAAAATATTATTGAACGTGTTGATGCAGTCCATCATCTTGTCGTTCTGCGAGATGATGTAAGTATAAGCGTATTCAGGCTCTCCCTTGTCGCTCGGTCTTCCGTACATGGCGAACGCGCTGTATGCAAGTCCGCGTGCCTCGCGCAACTCCTGGAATACCACGGTATTCATGCCTCCCCCGTAGTACTCGTTGAACAGCGAAATTACCGGCTCGCGGTCAGGACTCCACTGGCAGTTCTCGTTATGGAACTGTATCATGTATATGTTCTTTGCGTCATACGGAGCGATGTACACCTCGTTTTGCGTGGTCTCTTGCATCTTGTAAGGCTTGCCTGCCGGCACGTCGGCAAGCGTTTTGATTGCCTTTTGGTTCTTGTCAATGGCAGCGACAAGTTTGTCAAGCTCCATCGGACCATAATAGAGCACCTCGTGCTTGTAACCTTTAAGCGCCTTAATCATGTCGACAAGCTTCTGTGGATCCATTTCTTTCAACTCCGTCGTCGACGGAATGTTGAGCCACGTATTATATGCGCCGTACATTCCGTATTGTTGTAGTCTGCTGAAATTCACTCTCTGGTCGAGCTTGTTGTCAGCACGCGATTTTTCTTCTATGCCTACATACTTTGTGTAAGCCTCCGTGTCAACCTTCGCATTAGACATTACGTCATCGAGCAAAGCCATGGCTTCAGGCATGTTCTCGGCCAATCCGTTCAGGTAAATCCGGATGGCTTTTGTGTCAACTATTATCCCATAGTCACAAGCCAAGCTGTAGAACTTTTGCTTTACCTGCTCGGCGGTCATCTTGTCCGTGCCGAGATAGTTGAAATATTGCGCGGCATAATACAGCCATTTATTGCTTTCCTCACCAAATTTATAATAATAACTCAGTGTGAAGCGGCCGTTCTCAGTGTTCTTAACGTACAGTACGGGCAGGCCGTTTTTCGTCTTACCTTTTACAATGTCCTTATCGAAGTCAACAAATTTAGGCTGTATCGGATCAACCTTGGTATTTACTATTTCAGTTACAAACTCGCTCTGCAGGTCGCGGTTGGTAGGTATGGCCGTAATGTGGGGCTTGTCTATTTTCTTGACCGATGTATCTTCGCCGATGCGTTTGTAAACGGCGATATAATTGTCCTTGAAATGGCGGTTGGCAAAGTCGACAATCTGCTGCTTTGTAATATTCGATATGCGGTCGAGGCGGCCAACTACGTCGCTCCATTGCTGGCGGTTGATGAAGGCGTCAACAAACATATTGGCGCGGCCTCCATTGCTTTCGAGAGTTGTGTAGAAATACAATTTCTTGTTGTTGATGACTGCCTTAAGCAAGTCTTCGCTGAACTCGCCCTTCTTTAACTTCTCAATCTCACCGAGAAGCAGGGCTTTGACGTCATCAAGCGACTGTCCTTCTTTGGGGAATCCGGCTACAACAAATCCAGAATATTCAGCCAGCGGATAAGTGAAAGCACCACCGCCGAGCCACTTCATCTGCTGGTCAAGGTCGAGGTCCATAAGTCCGGCCTTGCCGTTGGACAGCATGTCGCTGATTACATCGAGAGTATCTGCCTGGAACGATGCCGCCTTGTCAAACTTCCACGCCATGTATATGCGCTCCGACTCCTGGCCTACAACCGTTGTGTCGGCAGGCGCGGTGCGGTCTGGTATTGGTGCATATTCAGGCTGTGAGAGGTTGGGATTGGGCTTCCATGTGCCGAAATACTTGTCGATTATGGCAATAACCTTGTCCGGGTCGAAGTCGCCCGCCATGCAGATAGCCACGTTGTTGGGCACATAGTAACGCTTAAAATAGTTTTTAATGTTTACAATCGACGGATTCTTCAGGTGCTCCTGTGTTCCGATGGTTGTCTGTGTACCATACGGATGTCCGGGAAAGAGCAAGGCGTTCATGGCCGTAAACAGTTTCTGATTGTCGTCGCCGAGACCGATGTTGTACTCCTCATACACGGCTTCAAGCTCGGTGTGGAAACCGCGGATGACCATGTTCTGAAAACGGTCTGACTCTATGCGCGCCCAGTTTTCAATCTCGTTGGCCGGTATGTTCTCTACATAGCAGGTAACGTCGTTGCTTGTATAAGCATTGGTTCCTTGCGCTCCGATAGACGACATCAGCTTGTCGTACTCGTTGGGGATGAAATATTTTGCGGCGAGCTGCGACAGGCTGTCAATCTGCTGATAGTAAGCGCGGCGTTGAAGCGAGTCTTTCAGTGTGCGGTAAACCTCGAAACGGTTTTGTATGGAGTCGAGCAGTACGGCTTCTTTAGCCGCGTCTATCGTTCCAAACTGGCGTGTGCCCTTGAACATTAGGTGCTCAAGATAGTGTGCAAGACCTGTCGTTTCAGGCGGGTCGTTGCGGCTTCCGGTACGCACGGCTATGTACGTTTGAATGCGCGGTTTCTCGTTGTTTACCGACAAATACACCGTCAGACCGTTGTCCAACGTGTAGATGCGTGTCTTCGTCAGGTCGCCTTTGACGGTCTGATACTTGTATTCCTTTGCCGTAAGCGGCAACACCAAGGCGAGCAGGAATACAAAAAACGCTGATCTAAAATTTCTCATATTAATAGTGTTAAGGTTGAAATTACGATAGTCTTACATGCCTTAGACCTTGTCAAGACAGTTGGGCGAGGAACTTGTCGAGCGTAGCACGGTCGACGTCCCCCATCGAAAACTCTTTCTCGGCATCGCTTCTTATCTCGTCGAGCCATGCCTCTCGGGCGGCTTTTCCACGCTCGCGCATCAACTCGAAATCTTCTTCGGTAAGCTCGTCATTACCTAAATAATACTTGATAAGGCTGACTGTAAACGTCCACAGGTATTCGCCGTACATGTCGTTATAGGCTACGAATACTTCGGTCAGGTCGTTGACGGTGCTTATAATGCCCAACTTTATCTTCTCAATGACACGCTCCACCTCGGAAGACGGCAACAGTAATCCCGACAAGTCGCTCCATCCGCCTGCACCTGAAGCCGCGCACCTGTCGTCAAGGTCGTGCGACATGAGCACCTCGCCGATAAAAAGCTCGACGGCCATGTCGTACAACCGCAGGCCGCGACGCAACGACTTGCCGCTCATCTTGCAGCCTTCGTACTCGTAAACTGCGGCGTCCTCGCCCTGTATACGGAGCAGGCGGCCCAACTCTTCGCGTCCTTCCATTATCTCATTAATTGTGAACGGACTGAGCCAATCATAGTTTATGAGCGTATTCTTGGCCGACTCCATTCTTACGTCGCGCCTAGGCCATTTGCTTATGTCACGGTAAAGCCCGACCGTGGCGATGTTCTTTCCGGGCACCAGTACGGTGTCTCGGCCAGTACCAATAATATAGGAGAAAGGCAGCCTGCGCGTGTCAGGGTGGCCGGATATCTTACCCATGCACATCGAGAAAGCCCCTATCGTAGCAGGCAGAAGCGTATGCGAGCCGCTGGCCGTCTTGCTTCCACGCTCCAAAGTGCCGTAATGCACAGGGCCCATCTTGTACGCATGGTTGCTGAAATTAGTGCAAGAACCGGCATTATAAAAAGAAGTCATGCAGCCGATAAGCAGCGAACTCTTGTGATGGCTTGCCGAAAACGGGCCGCAGAATGCGGCGCACGCCTCGCCGTTTGCCATATACGTGTTGGCGAAAAACAGGCTGCTTTCGGCTGTAAATCCGTTGGTTATCTGGCAAGCTTCGCCCACATAACAGTTAAAGATCTTTGCACTGTTTAGCACAGAAGAGCCGTCGGCTATTATTGAGTTCTCGCATATAACGCCCGAACCTATGTAAACGCTGTCGTCAGGAGCTGCGGCGAGAGTACAGTCGCTGAGCCGGCAAGCACCGTTAACCTCGCAATTATCGTCGATGTTGGTATTGGTTATCTCCGTGGTGTTGGTTATCCGCACGCGGTTACCTATCGTTCCCCTGTCTGCAAGCCGCTGGCTTATGTCGTTCCTCGCCATCATTTTCAATGCCGCAGACAAATCCTTGTCATCCTGGTGCGCCACCATTAGCGCAGCGATGTTGGCCGTCAAGCCGCGGAACAGCACCACATTGCCATTGCCTGCTTCGTTGAGGACCGATATCGTGTTACCCTCGCCGAAGGTTGCCTCGGCCGTTGTCTCCATGGTAGCCACGTTACAGATGCAGCACTCGTCGCCGATTACATAGTTGTTGATGTAGCATCCGACATTCTCAATCAGACAGTTGTCGCCTATGGTGACATTGCGCAGCGTGGCATTGCTTATCCCCGAATGCTTCATGAAGCCGTTTGTAACTTCAATATTCTTCTCGAACACGCCGAGGTTTACCGTGCCGTAAAACCTCACATTCCTGATAAAGGCAGGGTTGAAATCGTAGTCTACGTTCAGGCTGGTCCAGTCTTCGGCCGTACAACCATTCTCTTCGAGTATTCCGATCTCCTCGTCCGACAACAATCTGTAATCGTACATGGCATTAATATTTTAACTGTTAATGTGGTAAAAGAATCATTCAGTAGGATAAAGGAAGTCGTTGTACGGATATTTCTGTACATGCAGCTCGCGCACCAGGTTGTAAATAGTGTTGCGCATTTCCTCTATGTTGGTCTTGTTCTTGGCCGAAATGAAAAGGCAATTATCATTGAGCTTGGCCATCCAGGTCTGCTTCAGTTCGTCGAGTGTTATGTTCTCCTTCGTGGCAGGCGTAAGGTCGTCGGGCTCTTTGTCCACCCACGTATAAGCATCGATTTTGTTGAAGATTATCATCGACGGCTTGTCCGCGCATCCCAAGTCCTTCAGAGTGTTGTCGACTACGGTTATCTGTTCCTCGAAATCGGGGTGTGATATGTCTACAACATGCAGAAGCAGGTCAGCCTCGCGCACCTCGTCCAACGTACTCTTGAACGAATCGACAAGGTCGGTAGGCAACTTGCGGATAAAGCCGACGGTGTCTGCCAGCAGGAAAGGCAAGTTCTCTATCACCACCTTACGCACAGTCGTGTCGAGTGTGGCAAAGAGTTTGTTCTCTGCAAACACCTCACTCTTTGCCAACAGGTTCATTATGGTTGACTTACCGACGTTGGTATAACCTACAAGAGCTACACGGATAAGGCGTCCGCGGTTCTTACGCTGAGTCGTCTTCTGCTTGTCTATCTCGGCAAGGCGCTGCTTGAGGAGCGACATGCGCTGCAGGATGATACGGCGGTCCATCTCGAGCTGCGTCTCGCCCGGACCACGCAGGCCAACGGAACCCTTGCCTCCGCCGGAACCGCTACCGCCTCCCTGACGCTCAAGGTGGGTCCACAACCTTTGCAGGCGCGGCAGCATGTATCTGTATTGTGCCAGCTCCACCTGCGTCTTGGCACTGGCCGTCTGGGCACGCATGGCGAAAATGTCGAGAATGAGCGACGTGCGGTCAAGTATCTTCACCTTCAGTTCGCCCTCTATATTGCGTATCTGCTTTGCCGACAGCTCGTCATCGAAAATCACCATTCCGATTTCGCGTTCGGCTTCCTCTTCCATCTGGATGTATTGCTTTATTTCTTCAAGTTTTCCTTTGCCTACGTATGTAGTCTGGTTAGGACCTCCCACCTTCTGCGTGAAACGCTTGACGGTCACGGCACCAGCCGTGTCGGCCAGGAACTCGAGTTCGTCAAGATATTCTTTCGTCTTGGCTTCGTCCTGCTCCTGGGTGATAAGTCCTACGAGAATGGCCGTTTCGGCTTTTACTTCAGAGATTACAAATTCTTTCATCAGTCGATTTTAATCTTTGATACATATATAATAAATACAAAGTTACGTTTTTTATGTCGAAATACAAAATAAAAAATTATTCTTAACTCTTGCTTAACGTTAACCCGGACAACGAAATGACAAATTGTCCGGGTTAACGTTCAAAAAGTTATAAATTACCCTTATATGGTATCGATGCTTTTTTAGTATCTTTGCAGCCGCTTAAATTATAATTAAGTATTTTACCGTATGGGAAATCCTTTCAAAAACATAAAAGAAAAAGCCTTAACTGCATGGAACATGGCCAACCGCCGTGCCAAGCGTTTCGTCGAATGGCAGCGCAAGGGAGTGACGCCGCAGCCTCTTTCAGGCGACTCACACGTATGCCTGAACTGCAACACTGCCTTCACGGGCAATTTCTGTCCCCGCTGCGGACAGTCGGCCGGGGTTACACGCTTCACATTACGCCACGCGCTTAACAAGGCCCTGGAGGTGTGGGGACTAGGCAACCGCAGCCTGCCGCGAACCCTCTGGCATCTAATCTACCGTCCCGGCTACATGATCGGCGACTATCTTGAGGGCCGTCAAGCTCCGTATTTTCCTCCCATAAAGATGCTATTCCTCGTCACAACGGCTTATATTCTTGTGCAACACTTCCTCGCCCCGGGCGTGATTGAGCAGACTTACGCCGACGCGCTAGAACAGCTTAACGAGAAAACCGTGGACATAAGCGGCGGTGAAGGAGCTTACGAGGGAAAGCAATACATGCTTCAGGGAATGAACCTTTTTATCAACACATTCAAGGAAACGACCACTTTCTTCCAACACAATCAAGCCGTTGAACTAATCTTTTCCCACAGCCTTCTCGCCCTGCTTGCCATGCGCGTGTTCCGCCGGTCGCCGCTGCGTCCGAACATGAACATAACGGAGTGCTTCTTCTCGCAGGTGTTCATTGCCACCCAACTGCTCATGATATCAACAGTTTGCGTCGCAGCCACGGGCGGGAGCATGTGGATTGACAACATATACATCATGCCAACGTGGCTATTGCTGCTCGTCCTGTTGTATGACTACAAACAGCTGTACGGCTTCAGCCTGCTGCGCACGGCATGGTACACGGTAAAAATGCTCGTCGGATGGTTTGCCTGCCTTGTCTTGCTGCTAATAGGTTGGATGGCGTTGAGCGTTGCCTGGACAGCAATCATGAATTGAGGATTTTACGAATGGAAGCCATGTGGCACTCTATGAAAAGTGTTACGGTACGCCAAGCCCCGCCTATGCAACAAACGGCATGCAACAATGCTTGCTTGGCGTCAAGAACATACATGGCCTATTGACAAGTTTAAAACATAATTTTACACGACTGTGAATTTTGATTTTAAAACCGAATTTTCGCAAACGTTTACGTAGTTTTTTCATCAAAATACTTGCATTTATTGACTTAGGTCAATTTATTTGGCTAAATTTGCATCGTAATTAAGAGATTTTCAGAATTACATGCTACATTGATTCTAAAGACTAAGACATTCAAAAAGTAAGAATCTGCCTTGATGTGATATCAAGGCAATTTTTATTTTTATCCTATGGCAAGTACGGGCTGCAAGCTGTCACTACTATCATTTCCCCACAATTTTTTATTTAAATATTCTGATTTTATATACTAAACCGCAAAAACGGCACATCTGCACCCCGACGGACATGTACTGGCAAAACGCCGATGTGGGCTGTAATTCAAACGGAAGCACAGGCCGACATAACTGCAACAAATACAGATTTTTATGAGTAGCAGGGGCATTTCTCAGGATATTTTCTTAATTTTGCATGGACAATAAAAACAGGCTACGCGCCGGCTGGCGCAACATTTACAAATTGTCGCTGCAAGACTGCCGTATGGACACGACCACCGTGAGCCTCGGCACGTCAAGACTTGATTGTTTACTACAGGAATATTCAATAAATATGTATTATGTTTCAAAACAGATGGAGATAGCAGGATGCCATCGCCTCACCCTACCCTACGAAAGCAAGTGCCGCAAGATGCACGGACACAACTGGATTGTCACCGTACACTGTAAAGCCAAGGAGCTTAATGCCGAAGGCATGGTGGTTGACTTCAAGGTAATAAAAGAAAAGATACACGGCTATCTTGACCACGGCGACTTCAACGAGCTGCTGCCGTTCAACCCTACCGCCGAGAACATAGCACGCTGGATATGCGAGCAGGTAGAACACTGCTACCGCGTTGACATTGAAGAAAGCAGGAACAACAAGGTGACATACATCAAGGACGAAGAATAAACCGAGGGAGATGCGCATCAACGAAATATTCTACTCACTGCAAGGCGAAGGCCATTACACGGGCACTCCGGCCGTGTTCATAAGGTTTTCAGGATGCAACCTGAAATGTCCGTTTTGCGACACGGAGCACGACGATTACACAGAGATGGACGAAGACTCGATAGTCGGCAAGGTGTCCGAATATCCGGCATCGCACGTTGTCATCACCGGCGGCGAACCTACACTGCAACTCACGGCGTCGCTTGTCGACAAGCTGCACGCGGCAGGCAAATACGTGCAAATAGAGACCAACGGCACCAACCGTCTGCCCGACGGATGCAGCATCGACTGGATTACATGCTCGCCGAAGTACCGGCCGGTCAACCTGAACCGCATAGACGAACTTAAAGTAGTATTCATGGGCGCAAGCCAAGACATGTCCCGATACGACGGCATGGAAGCCTCGGTATACAGCCTGCAGCCATGCGACACGGGCGACGGCAAGGCCAACGCCCGCATTTTGGAGGAAACCATAGCCTATTGTCTGGCCAATCCTAAATGGCGCTTGTCGTTACAGACCCATAAGATCATCAACGTTAGATAACGCCCGGCCAGGCGTCAGCAAGCATCATAAAAGAAACGGATTTCCAAGAGACGGCTTTTTGCATTGTAAAAGGCCGTCTCTTGGCGTGTAAAAGGCAACCTTTTGCAAGGCAAAAGACGGCAAATTGCAAAGCGCCTTATAGCCAGGCACTTACAAACATTTTGCAAAACACCGTAAAAGGATTGGTTTTATTAAGGCAAAAAGAAACGAGCGTGAAACCACGACTGCGGCGCATCGTAAGCCGATGCCGATGGTTTCACGCTCGTTTTTTCCGCGAACGACAGAATGCACTGTCGTCAACAAGTCAATTCTCAACAATCATAAAGCAATCTGCCAATCATCCGCAAAACTCCTCGATGGCCTTACGGACCACGGCTTCAGCCTCCTCGACAGAGCATTCCAACCGACCGCCGGAAGCGTTAAGGTGTCCGCCGCCGTTAAAATAACGTTCGGCCATCTTGTTGCACGGAAAATCGTCGACCGAGCGCAGGCTCACCCACACAAGATTGTCTTTCTCCGTATCCTGCCTGAGCGATATGCTGAGTTTGGAACCTTTAATCTGTAAAGGCATGTTGACAAGCCCCTCGGCGTCGCCTTTAATATAATGGAACTTCTTAAGGTCGTCGCGTGTAAGCACGAAATAAGAAGCCTTGTAATCAGACAGGACAACCAATTTCTGGTAAAGCACATAACCGGTAAGCCTTACGCGCCACTCGCTGTAATTGTTGTACACATTGCGGTAAATCTTGTCTTTGTTGATACGCTTGGTGAGAAGCTGGCTTATGATAAAGAAAATCTCGGGACGCGTAGAGTTGTATGTAAATCCGCCCGTGTCTGTCATCATGCCGCAATACAGCGGCACCGCACATTTACGGGTCATAAGGTCAAAACCGCCAAGTTGCCATATCAGGCGGAACACCAGCTCGCACGTACTGCACGCCTCGGGATGCGATATGCACAGCACCGTGTCCATATCGGGACTTAAGTGGTGGTCAATCATTACTTTCGCCGACTTTGAATTGGTTATAGCCTCAACCATGTCGCCCGTACGCGACACCGTGTTGAAGTCGAGGCAGAACAGAAGGTCTGCCTGTGACAGTATTTCGTCGGCAAACGACTTGTGCTTGTCATAGCGCACCATGCGTTCAGTGCCCGGAAGCCACTGAAGAAAGTCTGGATAAGCGTCAGGGACGATTACGACCGGCACCTTGCCGCACTCATGCAAGTATTCGGACAGGCCGAGCATGGAACCTACGGCGTCACCGTCAGGATTGCGGTGGCAACACAAAACAATCTTATCAGACGTGCTTATTAGTTGGCGGAACCGTTCAAGCTCCGCAACTGTAAGAATATCTATGTTCATCTCAAAAAGTTAACAATGTTTAGGCAGGCAAGCCGGCATGCGTCCTTCCGATATGCCTAAAGGCATGAAAAAACACACTAGCCGGACAGAATGCCGGCTTGCCACAAAGAGGTTACTGTAAATGCCAACACCGGCACAGGCCCGGCATTTAGAACAATTCAGCAGGATAAACTCCTTCGTCGACCAGTCCTTGTATCCTGTCGACCACGCCCTGGCGGTCGGCAGCGTAAGTAACGCCGAACCATTTGCTCGTAGTATCGAGCACATTCACCGTCGCAGTACCGTCGTTGATCAGTTTGTTGACCATCAAAGGTATGAAGAACTCGGCCTTGAGGTTTGACATGTTGGCCGGGTCAGACAGGAACTCCTTGAAATACTCCTCGCTATGCTCGAAATAATCCGGCGTGAAGCCCCACATGTTCATTGACACAGGTGTATTGTCGTCTACGGCAACCCACTTACCTTCCTCATCCTTGTAGCTGACCTTGCCTTCAACACGCATGATCTCGGTACGCTCAACAACGGTGGTAAGGTTGCCATCATTATCCTTCGAACATATTCCACGGGCAACGGTTCCGTTCTCAGACAAAGTATTGCCTACACGGAAACCTACCATTGCGTAACGGTTTGTACTGCCTTCGGGCAAGTCGGCAAGGAACTTGCCTATCACCATGAAAGCGTCGCGGTTATAGAAATCGTCGCAGTTGATAACGCAGAAAGGTTCTTTAATCACGTCTTTTGCCATGAGCACAGCATGGTTGGTGCCCCATGGCTTTACACGGCCTTCCGGACAGGCAAAGCCTTCGGGCAGGGCATCAAGACTCTGGAAACAAAGTTCCACCGGCACATGGCCCTCATACTTGCATAAAACCTTCTCCCTGAAGTCTTGCTCAAAATCCTTACGGATAACGAAAACAATCTTGCCGAAGCCGGCCTTGATAGCATCATAAATTGAATAGTCCATAATGGTCTCGCCATTAGGCCCAAGACCGTCGAGCTGCTTAAGCCCGCCGTAACGGCTGCCCATTCCGGCAGCCAGCAACAATAACGTTGGTTTCATAATCGTTTATAAGATTTGATATAATAAAATGCTTTCCATCATTTTTCACACGCCATGAACTTAAAACGACACGCTCATGGCACTAACAAAGTGCAAATATAACATATTTTGTCAATAACTCGAACAGTTAATGTCATTTTTTTACACTATTGCGCAAAAGCATTACCATATTTATGGTCATGGCACAGGTATTGTTCCGCAGCACAGGCAATAGCATTAAACTATAATGACGGCGGACAATTGAAAATTATTTTACATTTGTAAAAAACGTGGTGCACATTCGTAAAATGCTTAGTACCACAAAAAGATTGGTCAAACAGTATTAAACCTAGCATGTTCAAAAGCCATAAATACGCCATGACTGCAGATGGGAACAAAAACCACCATATATAATAAGGTGAAAAGCAGGCAAAATCAGCTTCACATGTCACAAAGTGATAACATTCCGGCACAAAGCGGGTCCCGGTTGCAGTCTTACTTTTCAAAAAAGTTCAATCTCATTGAAACACAACGAAGTATTCCATTTTGGGAAACTTTTTACGATTCTTTTCCCGAAAAATTTTCCAAAAAGTTCTTTTCTATATCGGAAAATGTTCGTAGCTTTGCATCTCGAAAATCAACCCCACCATCATGGAAATAAAAAAAACTTACTCCTTTGAAGAAGCCTTCCAAGCCTCTTTGGCTTATTTCGGCGGCGACGAACTGGCTGCCAGAGTTTGGGTGAACAAATATGCCCTGAAAGACAGTTTCGGGAACATTTTTGAAAAGACACCCTCTGACATGCACTGGCGCATCGCCAACGAAGTAGCGAGAATAGAAAACAAGTATAAGAATCCACTAAGTGCCGAAGACGTTTATACCGCACTAGACCACTTTAAATATATTGTACCTGCAGGCAGCCCGATGACAGGCATAGGCAACAGCCATCAGGTTGCATCATTGTCAAACTGTTTCGTCGTAGGACTCGACGGCGACGCCGACTCATACGGAGCAATCCTGAGAATCGACGAAGAGCAAGTCCAGCTGATGAAACGGCGTGGTGGCGTAGGACACGACCTTTCACACCTGCGTCCAAAGGGTTCGCCCGTTAACAACTCGGCGCTCACATCAACAGGCCTAGTACCCTTCATGGAGCGTTACAGCAATTCGACACGCGAAGTAGCCCAAGACGGACGACGCGGAGCGCTCATGCTGTCGGTAAGCATCAAACATCCGGACAGCGAAGCCTTCATCGACGCAAAAATGACGGAAGGTAAAATAACCGGCGCAAACGTATCCGTCAAGATTGACGACGAATTCATGAGGTCGGCAATCGACGACCGCGAATACACACAGCAGTTTCCTGTCGACAGCGACAAACCGAGCGTGGAAAAGGCCATCAGCGCAAAGAAGTTATGGGACAAGATAGTACACAACGCATGGAAAAGCGCCGAGCCTGGTGTGCTGTTCTGGGACACCATAATCCGTGAAAGCATACCCGACTGCTACGCAGACCTCGGTTTCCGCACCGTTTCAACAAACCCATGCGGCGAGATTCCGCTCTGTCCCTACGACTCTTGCCGACTGCTGTCAATCAACCTTTATTCATACGTAGTAAACCCGTTCACAGACAAGGCTTACTTCGACTTCGACCTGTTCCGCCGCCACGTCGCAATGGCGCAGCGCATAATGGACGACATCGTGGACATGGAGCTCGAGAAGATCGACCTCATAATGGAGAAGATCAAGAGCGACCCGCAGAGCGACGAAGTGAAATTCACAGAATACCACTTGTGGGAAAAGATTAAGCGCAAGAGTGGACTTGGCCGCCGTACAGGCGTCGGCATAACCGCCGAAGGCGACATGATAGCAGCCATGGGACTGCGCTACGGCACGCAGGAAGCTACGGACTTCTCGGTCGAAGTGCACAAGGCACTGGCCATCGAGGCTTACCGCTCGTCTGTCATAATGGCAAAAGAGCGCGGAGCATTTGAAATATATAATGCTAAACGAGAAGAGAACAACCCATTCGTAAACCGCATAAAGGAAGCCGATCCCGCCCTTTATGAAGAAATGGCAAAATATGGGCGACGCAATATTGCCTGCCTTACAATAGCCCCAACCGGCACGACAAGCCTTATGACGCAAACGACAAGCGGAATAGAGCCGGTGTTCATGCCCGTGTACAAGCGCCGCCGCAAGGTGAACCCCAACGACAGCGACGTACATGTCGACTTCGTTGACGAGGTAGGCGACTCGTTCGAAGAATACATTGTCTACCACCGCAAGTTCATCGAATGGATGAGGATAAACGGGTATGACACCCAGAAACGCTACACGCAAGAAGAAATTGACGACCTGATAGCCAAATCACCTTATTATAAGGCCACGGCAAACGATGTTGACTGGCTGATGAAGGTACGCATGCAGGGTGCAATACAGAAATGGGTAGACCACAGCATCAGCGTAACAATCAACCTTCCGAACAACGTGGACGAAGCACTCGTAAACCGTCTGTACGTCGAAGCATGGAAATCAGGATGCAAAGGTTGCACCGTATATCGCGACGGTTCGCGCTCTGGTGTCATGCTCTCGGTCGAGAAGAAAAAAGAAAAAGGCGGCGAGGAGATAAGTACACAGCACCAACTGCCGCCTTGCAGGCATCCTGAAGTAACCGAGGTAAGACCAAAGGTACTTGAATGTGATGTAGTACGTTTCCAGAACAACAAGGAGAAATGGGTGGCATTCGTCGGACTGTTGGACGGTTATCCATACGAAATCTTCACCGGTCTCCAGGACGACGAGGAGGGTATCGTGCTGCCAAAGACAATTACAAAGGGCAAGATAATCAAACAAGTTGACGACAACGGGAAATCGCGTTACGACTTCCAGTTTGAGAACAAGCGTGGATATAAGACTACCGTTGAAGGCTTGAGCGAGAAATTCAACCCTGAATACTGGAACTACGCAAAATTGATATCAGGCGTGCTACGCTACCGCATGCCAATATCACATGTGATTAAACTGGTAGGTTCGCTGCAGCTAAAGGACGAAAGCATCAACACATGGAAAAACGGTGTTGAACGCGCCCTTAAGAAATACATTACCGACGGAACTGAAGCCAAAGGACAGAAATGTCCGTCCTGTGGACAGGAGACACTCGTATACCAAGAAGGATGCCTGATCTGCAAGAACTGTGGAGCATCGAGATGCGGATAATGTAAAACATAACTTATACACCGGGGTCGGGAATTAAGGGGGAAACGACTTGCCGCCATAACAAGCATGGACGCTTTCTTAATTCTCGACCCTTATTATATTAAAGGCACATAATTGATTTACAATGAAATTATCATCCAGTTACGTCTGTCTTAACAAGGTGCGCTTTCATGCCAACCACGGAGTGTTGCCACAAGAAAGAGCCACCGGTGGCGAATTTGTCGTAAGCCTCAGGGCAAAATATCTTTTTGAAAAAGCCATAGAAAGCGACAACGTCGAAGACACACTTAACTATGCCGAATTGTTTGACATCATAAATAAGGAGATGCAAAAGCCTTCCTGCCTGCTCGAGCACGTTGCCGGCAGGATAGGCAAAAGCATCATCGAGGCATTCCCTTCGATCGAGACTATTGACATAACCATCGATAAGACAAACCCACCAATGGGAGCCGACCTGGCCAGTGCATCGGTAGAACTACACTTAATAAATGATAAAACTTTTTGAAAGGTAACAGTTTTTCATAAATAAATTACTACCTTTGTATTTGTAATAAATCACACATGGGCAAAAGAATAGTATTATCATTACTGATATTTGTCTCTTTAACAGCCGCTTCCTTTGGCGCGGACAACCGTTTTACGCTCGTCATCGACGCTGGCCACGGCGGGCATGATGCAGGCGCTAAAGGAGCTTTTTCATACGAAAAAAACATCAACCTGAATGTTGCTTTGGCCTTCGGCCGCTATGTTGAAGAAAACTGTCCCGATGTAAAAGTAGTGTACACGCGCAAGACGGACGTGTTCATACCACTGCACAAACGGGCAGACATAGCCAACAAGAACAAAGCCGACGTGTTCATATCAATCCACACTAACGCCCTGCCTAAAGGGAGTATAGCCCGCGGCTTGGAAACCTACACTATGGGTATACGCCGTTCCGACGAAAAGCTGAGTGCTGCACAACGCGAGAACTCTGTAATCGTAATCGAGGAAGATTATAAGGAACACTACGAAGGCTATGACCCCAATTCGCCAGAAAGCGCAATAATGTTCGAATTCATGCACGACAAAAACATGGCACGCAGCGTAGAACTGGCAAAATACGTGCAAAACAGTGTATGTTCGATAGCAAAACGGCCGAATAAAGGCGTCAAACAAGACGTTTTTCTTGTATTACGCGAAACGTCCATGCCTGCGTGCCTTATTGAATTAGGTTTCATAACGACTCCTGACGAAGAGAAATTCCTGAACAACAAGGAAAACATAGACAAACTTGCAAAAGGCATATTCGAGGCTTTTTCCAAATACAAGGCAAAATACGACAACAATGTCACCGTGCCATACAAGACGATGAAAAAGCCGAAAACGGAAATACCGACCATTATTCCACCCGCTGACGAAAAGATAACGGAAGAGCCGGAAAAACCTAGAAAAAACAGTCAATCCGCTCCAAAAGTAAAAAAGGAGGAAGCAACACTAACAGAAACAAGCAGTAAAGACTCTGACGAGAACGACAAAAATATTTCAGACAAGCCTGTTTTCAAAATACAGGTTCTTGCAAGCAGCAAGAATCTCAGCCCGACCAGCAGCAACTTCAAAGGTCTTGAAGGAATAGACTCGTACAAAGAAGGAGAGCTTGTAAAATACACATACGGGGCATCGACCGACTATAATGAAATATACCGCCTGCGTAAATCCATATTGGACAAATTTCCAGAAGCTTTCATCATAGCGTTTAAAAACGGAGAGAAAATGGATGTAAGGCAGGCTATAAGAGAGTTTAAGTCTAACAAATAAGAATTGATTATGAAGTTTTTCAATAAAGAAGTCAAAATAGCCTTAGTGGCGATATGCGGATTAGTAATACTGTTTTTCGGTATGAATTTCCTTAAAGGACTGAAGCTGTTCACACCAGAAAACATCTACTACATATCGTTCAAGGACATAAGCGGTCTGTCATCGTCAAGCGCAATTTATGCTGATGGTTTCAAAGTCGGCGTAGTAAGGAACATCATATACAATTTCAACAAGAAAGGCGACATAATGGTCGAGGCCGACATTGACGAAAAGCTGCGCATTCCCAAAGGCAGTAGCGCCGAAATTGTAAGCGACATGCTTGGCAACGTAAAAGTCAACCTGTTGCTCGCCACCAACCCACGCGAGAGAATAATGCCTGGGGGAACCATACAAGGAGGCATCAACGGCGGAGCCCTTGAGAAAGTTTCAAACATGATTCCGACCGTAAACCAGATTCTCCCGAAAATCGATTCGATTGTAACAAGCCTGAACATTCTGCTCTCCAATCCGGCAATAGCAAACTCTTTGCAGAATGTAGAGACCGTGACAACCGACCTTACAGTAACCACAAAAAAACTCAACAACCTGCTTTCAGGCCTTGAAAGGAGCGTACCCGGAATGACCAGAATGGCAGACAGCGTACTTTACAACGCTAACGTTGCAGCCAAAAACATTAATCAAATCGACATTGCCAGCACTGTCGCACATGTAAACGAGACACTTACCAACGTAGAAAAGTTCACAGCTGAACTTAACAACAACGAGGGGACACTCGGATTGCTCATGCGCGACCCGGCACTATACAACAACCTGAACAGCACCATGCGTTCGGCTGATTCGCTCCTCATTGACCTTAAGGCGCACCCGAAACGCTACGTCCACTTCTCAATATTCGGAAGAAAAGGAGATTAAACAACCATACAACGACATCAAGTATGGGATAAAGTCAAAAAGGCATGCAAGAAAAGAAACGGTACTTAAGCCACTGCCACGAAACAATATGGCACAGACAACCACCACATTCTTTTCTTGTATGCCGGTTTGTTTTTTTCATTAAACAGCCGCACGCTGACTAATTTATAATTCATCTAAATAACGCCGGGCAACACGAATGAATATAAAAAAACTCGGAACTTACTAATACATACCATTTTCAGGACACAGTCCCAAATAAAAGTCTCAACCTTACCATTAGTGTCGGCATATATGCAATCCCCTATTTTTCAAGCACTTGCAAATATGCAATAGTCCAAAATACAACAAATCAGCAACAAGGGCCATAAAGTGCGGTTTTTCGGACATTTACGCAAATCACTCCACAAATCTAGAAAAACAGGTATTTGTGCGTTTCAATATTTTTTGCGAACTTTGCAACGACTTTCATACGTACGGAAAGCCATCATAATCTTATCTTGACAAATGAGCAACACCCCCAACGCACTTTGGGACAGCTGCCTTTCGCTGATAAAAGACAACGTCTCAGAACAGCAATTCAACGCATGGTTCAAGCCTATTGTCTTCGAATCGTTCAATGAAACAAGCCGGACACTTATACTACAAGTGCCCAGCAACTTCTTCGTTGAATATCTTGAAGAGAACTATGTGAGCCTGCTGACCAAAGTGCTGACCAAATATTTCGGTACCGGCATACGTCTTAACTACCGCATCATGGTGGACAAGACGCACAAACTAACCCAGGAAGTCGAACCCGAACCTATTGCGGACATTGACAAGTCAGGACAGAAGACGACACGCATCAACCAGTCGCCAACCGTGCTTGACGCCGCCAAACCACAAGACATAGACTCACAACTCGACCTCCGGCATACGTTTGCCAACTATATTGAAGGCGACAGCAACAAGCTTCCGCGTTCGGTCGGATTGTCTATTGCCGAACACCCCAACTCGACACAGTTCAACCCAATGTTCATTTATGGCCCGTCGGGCTGCGGAAAGACACACCTTGTCAATGCCATCGGCGTGCGGACAAAGGAGCTTTATCCGCAAAAACGGGTATTGTACATCAGCGCAAGACTGTTCCAGGTGCAATACACCGACGCCGTGCTGAAGAACTGTACAAACGACTTCATCAACTTCTACCAGACCATCGACATGCTGATTGTGGATGACATTCAGGAATGGGTGTCGGCAACGAAAACCCAGGAGACGTTCTTCCACATATTCAACCACCTTTTCCGCAACGGCAAACGGATAATTCTGGCATGCGACCGTCCGCCCGTCGACCTTCAAGGCATGAGCGACCGACTGCTGACACGTTTCAGTTGCGGACTTATAGCCGAGCTGGAGAAACCCAACATACAGCTCTGCGTCGACATACTGAACAGCAAAATAAAGCGCGACGGACTGAAGATACCTGAAGAAGTTGTTAGGTTCATAGCACAGACAGCCAACGGAAGCGTGCGCGACCTTGAGGGTGTAATCAACTCGCTGCTGGCATTCTCGGTAGTCTACAACTGCAAGATAGACATGCGCCTGGCAGAAAGGGTCATCAAACGCGCGGTCAAGATAGACAACGAACCGCTCACGATGGACGACATACTCGACACCGTATGCAACCATTTCAACGTCACCACGGCGGCAGTTACAAGCCGTAGCCGCAAGCGCGACTACGTGATAGCACGCCAGGTGTCTATGTATCTGGCGCAGAAATATACCAAAATGCCGGCCTCACGCATAGGAAAGCTCGTCGGAGGGCGCGACCATTCAACCGTGATACACAGTTGCACGCAGATTGAACAGAGGTTAAAGATAGACAAACTGTTCTGCAGCGAGATTGAAAGCATAGAAAACTCGTTCAAGCTGAAGAAATAAAATCAAGCATAAAACACCAGTAAACGAAGCCACATCCACATTGAACATTGCCTTAGCAAGGCACACGTCAATGTGGATGTGGTTTTTTATTTGACCCGCCCTGTAAGCATCCAGGGCAATCGGCAAAAACATACTGAAATACAATAGGTTACCTTTTACATTGCAAAAGGTAACCTATTGGCGCGTAAAAGGCTACCTATTGCGAACCAAAAGGCAACCTTTTACAAAAGCACAATAAAACTGTTGCTCCGACAAAGAAAACTTATGGCAATGCGCATGCATCTGCATTGAATTGAAACACACCTGTAACAACCACACAACCAACAATTTACCTGCACGGCTTATATTATGGCCATGCCCAGTCGGGCACACTCATTGAGCATCTCGTCAGGCCAGATGCTTGCCTGTATCTCGCCGAGATGTGCCTTATGAAGCAGCACCATGCAAAGACGGCTCTGCCCTATGCCGCCGCCTATGCTCAACGGCAGTTCGCCGGCCAACAGTTTTTTGTGGAAATAAAGCTCTTTGCGGCACTGCTGTCCTGTAATCTCCAGCTGCCGCAGCAATGCCTCCTTGTCTACACGTATGCCCATCGACGAAAGTTCCACGGCACGGTCAAGCGTAGGATACCATATCAGGATGTCGCCGTTAAGACCATTGTAACCGTCGCCGTTGGGCGTAGTCCAGTCGTCATAGTCGGGCGCACGGCCGTCGTGCGGTTCGCCGTTTGACAGCTTTCCGCCAATTCCTATTATGAAAACAGCCCCATATTTCCCGGCTATCAGGTCCTCGCGCTCCTTCGCGCTCTTGTCGGGATACATCTGCAAGAGTTCCTCGCTCTCTATAAATTGAATCTCGTCAGGCAGAAAAGGCTTTATTTCAGGATAACGTTCGCACACAAGAAACTCCGTGCGGCGTATTGCCGAGTAAATACGGCGGACAATGTCTTTCAGGAAGCCAAGGTTGCGTTGCCCTGCCGTCATCACAGCCTCCCAGTCCCATTGGTCTACATATAGCGAGTGAAGATTATCGAGTTCCTCGTCCGCACGTATCGCATTCATGTCGGTATAAATACCATATCCAGGCTCTATGTTGTATTCGCCTAATGTCAGCCGTTTCCACTTGGCAAGCGAATGCACCACCTCGGCCTTGGCGTCACCCAGATCCTTGATTGGGAAAGTCACCGGACGCTCCACGCCGTTAAGGTCGTCGTTTATGCCGAGACCCTTCAGGACGAACAGCGGAGCCGTGACACGGCGCAGACGCAGTTCGGTCGAAAGATTCATTTGGAAAAACTCTTTTATCAACTTAATACCCTGCTCAGTCTGCTGAATGTCAAGCAACGGTTTATAATCCACAGGTTTTATCAGTTTGCTCATACATCTTAGTCTTTTTCATTACATTTAACGGCAAAGGTAACAAATATTTATCAATATGCAAACAAATACATTCAAAACATTTCACAATGCAGTATGCAGGTAGACAATTGTATTCCGCAACAACGACCAAGACGATAGAAACGACAAAATGCAACTAAAACAACAGACACAATGACTATACAACATTACACATATACAGTTCAAATATGTCATAATACACTGCAAACAAACAATATAAGCCACATAACCGCACAAAACAGCGCACATACATATTGCCATATTCATGCCATTTTATCTTTCATTCAGAAACAGGCTAAAGCTCGTTTTCATATTATTCGTTCAAACAAGTATCCGTGCATGAAAACCAGTCCATGAAAAAAGTATTTATAAATAAGTATCAATAATATATGCAAAATATGATTACAAACGTTTTAACATTCCGTCATAAACAAAAAAACAAGCAAGAAAATATATAATGAAAAAGCTTTTTCTGTCTGCCATCATTGCCGCGGCAACGATGGTTTCCAGTATCACGTCTGCCAAAGACGTTTATGTATCCACGTCATTCCGCGAACCCGCAAACGAGGGTTTGCGCTTCATCTACAGTTATGACGGCCTGCGGTGGGACACCATCCAAGGCACCTTCCTGCGTCCGGAAGTGGGCACGCAGAAGGTAATGCGCGACCCGTCGATAGTTAAAGGACCCGACGGCACGTTCCATCTCGTGTGGACATCGAGCTGGAGGGGCGACAAGGGCTTCGGCTACGCCTCGTCCAAAGACCTCATCCACTGGAGCGAGGAGCGTCTCATCAACGTAATGGACGACCCTACCACGGTGAACGTTTGGGCTCCGGAGCTGTTCTATGACGACGTAAAGAAGCAATACATGATTGTATGGGCTTCGTGCGTGCCGGGCAAGTTCCCCGACTACGAAGAGGACCACTACAACAACCACCGCCTCTATTACGTTACGACCAAGGACTTCAAGAAGTTCAGCAAGGCCAAAGTCCTCATCGACCCTGACTTCAGCTGCATCGACGCCACCATTCTGAAGCGTGGCGACAAGGACTACGTGATGGTGCTCAAGGACAATTCGCGCAAACAGCGCAACTTGAAAATATCATTCGCCAAGTCGCCCTACGGTCCCTGGAGCAAACCATCAGAACCATTTACGGAGAGCTTCACCGAAGGCCCGACCACGGCCAGGGCCGAAGGCTGGTACTACGTATACTACGACTCTTACCAGCACGGCATTTACGGAGCGGCAAGGACTAAGGACTTCGTCAACTTCCAAGACCGCACCGGCGCTGTAAACTTCCCCGTAGGCCACAAGCACGGCACGGTGTTCATGGCATCCGAGGAAATAGTAAACAACCTCATCAAGTACAACCGCGACGCCGTACACTATACGGGCAGCGTCATCGCCACGCCCGCACGCCACGACGGAGGACTCTCACCTGTTGTCGGAGTACACAACATACAGACCATGCGCGGCAGCACCGGCTGGCTCTACAACCACCAGCCCATGATGGCTTACTGGAACAACAAGTTCTACATGCACTACCTGACCGACCCGCGCAGCGAGCACGAGGCTCCGGGACGCACCATGCTCCAGACATCTGACGACGGCTACACATGGACCGAGCCGGTAGTGCTGTTCCCCGAATACAACGTGCCCGACGGCTTCACCAAGCCGGCATGGCCGGGCGTTGTGGCAAAAGACCTGAAGGCCATAATGCACCAACGCATAGGATTCTACGTATCAAAGAGCAACAAGCTCATCGCCATGGGCAACTATTGCGTGGCCATCACGCCTAAGGACGACCCCAACGACGGCAACGCCATAGGCCGTGTGGTACGCGAGATTAAGGCTGACGGCTCGTTCGGCCCCATCTACTTCATCTACTACAACCACGGCTTCAACGAGAAGAATACCGACTATCCATACTACAAACGCTCGAAAGACAAAGCCTTTGTCAAGGCCTGCGACGAGCTGTTGGCCGACCCGATGATACGCATGCAGTGGGTTGAAGAGGCTGACCGCGACGACGAAATACTGCCCTTGAAGACCCCTTACAAGGCATTCAGCGGATACACCCTGCCCGACGGACGCAAGGTGGGACTGTGGAAACACGCCCTTACGAGCATAAGCAGCGACGGCGGCAACACATGGAGACAGCCTGTAAAGAGGGCTCACGGTTTCGTGAATTCAAACGCCAAGATATGGGGACAGCGCCTTTCCGACGGCACTTACGCCACTGTTTACAACCCGGCAGAATACCGCTGGCCGCTGGCTATATCGCTAAGCAACGACGGACTTGAATATACTACGCTCAACCTCATCAACGGCGAGGTGACCCCAGAGCGCCACTGGGGCCTCTACAAGAGCTTCGGCCCGCAGTACACACGCGGCATACTCGAAGGCAACGGCAAGCCTAAGGACGGCAACCTGTGGATAACTTACAGCAACAACAAAGAAGACATGTGGGTGGCCTGCGTGCAGGTGCCCGTCAAGCTCGAGGCCACGGAGCAGGCTTCGGGAGGCTTCGGCAAGTATAAGAAACTCGCCGACATGACCGACTGGAACATATACTCGCCGCTGTGGGCGCCCGTAAAACTCGACGGCGAATGGCTTACACTCAGCGACAAGGACCCGTATGACTACGCACGCGTAGAAAAAGTCATACCTGCAACCAAGGAACTTACAGTAGAGTTCGACGTAAAGGCAATGCAGAACGACCACGGACAACTCAACATCGAGTTCCTCGACGCCAAGGGCAACATGTGCTCTCGCATCGTCCTAGACTCTACAGCAACCATGAAAGTAAAGGGCGGAGCCCGTTACGGTGGCATGATGAAGCACTATGACGCAGGTCAGGCATACCACATCAAAGCCGTGCTCTCTGTTGACGGGCACGTAGGTACGTACTTCGTGAACGGCAAGAAAGCCACCGCAAGAATGTTCGACACTCCTGTCGAAGCAATAACACGCATCGTGTTCCGCACCGGCAACCTGTTCGACAAGCCCGACATCGAGACACCTGCCGACCAGACTGTCGACATGCCACGCGCCGACGAACAAGACCCGATGGCAACGTTCGCTATCGCCAACCTCACAACAAAGTCGTCTGACGCCGATGCGAACGCCGCCGTGCTCAAATACGACAACTACAAGCACTACGCCGACCGCTTCAACACGATGGAGGACGAGAACATCGAGACATACATCCCCAACAGCAAGTCGTCAGAATGGATGAGCAAGAACGTTCCGCTGTTCGACTGTCCTGACAAGGACATGGAGGAGATTTACTACTTCCGCTGGTGGTCGCTGCGCAAGCACATCAAGCGCACTCCCGTCGGACTCGGCATGACCGAATTCCTCGTACAGCGTTCTTACGCCGACAAATACAACCTCATAGCCTGCGCCGTAGGCCACCACATAATGGAAACACGCTGGCTGCGCGACACCACCTACCTGCACCAGATTCTCAACACCTGGTACCACGGCAACAACGGCAAGGCCATGACGAAGATGAACAAGTTCAGTTCATGGAACCCGGCAGCAGTATTTGAGGCCTACAAGGTACTTGGCGACACGGCTTTCGTACTCGGCCTTAAGCCTTCGCTTGAGAAAGAATACGCACGATGGAAGAGCACAAACCGCCTCGCCAACGGCCTCTACTGGCAGGGCGACGTGCAGGACGGCATGGAAGAAAGCATCAGCGGTGGCCGCCGCAAGCAGTATGCCCGTCCGACAATCAACAGCTACATGTACGGCAACGCCCGCGCTCTGGCCGAATTAAACCGAATGGCCGGAGACGCGTCTAAGGCAAAGGAATACGACCTCGAAGCAGATACGCTGAAGAGTCTGATACAAAGCAAGCTGTGGAACGAGAAGCATTCGTTCTTCGAGACAGTACGCGGCGACACCGCAGCTGCCGTGCGCGAGGCCATAGGCTACATACCCTGGTACTTCAACCTGCCCGATGCGAAGAAATACGACGAGGCTTGGAAACAGCTCGAAGACGAAAAAGGCTTCTCAGCTCCTTACGGTCTGACAACGGCAGAGAGAAGACATCCAGAGTTCCGCTCACACGGAGTGGGCAAATGCGAATGGGACGGAGCAATATGGCCGTTCGCCACAAGCCAGACACTCACAGCCTTTGCAAACTACGTTAACGAATATCCCGAGCCGGTACTTGGCGACAGTACTTTCTTCAAACAGATGAAACTGTACGTAGAAAGCCAGCACCACCGCGGCCGTCCGTACATCGGCGAATACCTTGACGAGAAGAACGGAGCATGGCTCATGGGCGACCGCGAGCGCAGCCGCTACTACAACCACTCTACATTTGCCGACCTCGTTATCACCGGACTCGTAGGCCTGCGCCCGCAGGCTGACGGCAGCATAGTCGTCAATCCGCTCGTGCCGGAAAACACTTGGACGTACTTCTGCCTCGACAACGTAAACTACCGCGGCAACGTCCTCACAATAATATACGACAAGGACGGACAGCGCTACCACCAGGGCAAGGGCTTCCGCCTGCTCGTCAACGGCAAGACAGTCTGCGAACGCGAAGACCTCGGCAAACTGACATACAGGAAATAAAAAGATACAGGAACACTTGGAACATAAAAGCGGCAGCCGCAGGATACTTGCACAACTTGCGGCTGCTGCCGAATACATAAAATAAAGAAAAACATGAAACGACTGATATTGCCTGCACTGCTGTTGTTCGGCATGACGGCAGGCGCTCAAACCTACGAGACGAAGTTCACGCGTCCGCTGAGCGACGTGCTTGGCGACGTGTCAAAACGTTTCGGGGTAAAACTGAAATACAATGTCGACACCACCGGACTAAAGCTGGCGTATGCGGATTTCCGTGTGCGCCCGTACTCTTTGGAGGAGACGCTAAACAACATACTTGCACCCTTCGACTTCAAAGCTGTAAAGCAGAACGATAAGTTCTACAAGATAAAACCGTATGAATATCCGCGCAGGCAGGCTGAAGACGGAATGAAGCTGGTGCCCTACCTGTCGTCGCTCTACGCCGACAAAGCTGCCTGGGAAGCAAGGAAAGACACCCTGCGCAAGGAAGTAAGGGCACGCCTCGGCATCGACAAGCTATTGGCAGTATGCTCGAAAGACGCTCCTGAATACGGCAAGATACGAAAGTTTGACGGCTACACCGTGCAGAACTTCCGCTTGAAGACTGCCAACGGGCACACCGTTTGCGGTTCAATCTACGCACCGAAAGGCAAGGGCAAGCATCCTCTTATTATATGTCCGAACGGCCATTTCTCGAACGGTCGCTACGGCACGGTTCAACAACAGAGATTGGCAACGCTCGCACGCATGGGTGCAATATGTGTGGACTACGACCTTTGGGGATGGGGAGAATCAGCCGACGAGGTTGGCTCCAAGGCCCACCAAACACCTGAAGCCCACGTCATGCAGGCGCTTAACGGCATACGCATCCTTGACTGGATGATACAGCGCAAGGACGTCGACAAGACACGCGTAGGCGTAAACGGCGGTTCGGGAGGCGGTACACAGTCTGTTCTCCTAAGCGTTCTTGACGACCGCTACACAGCCTGCTGCCCCGTTGTCAGTGTATCGTCATGGTTCGACGGCGGCTGTCCGTGCGAGAGCGGAATGCCTATCCAGCTCGCCGGAGGCGGCACCTGCAACGCCGAACTGGCTGCAATGTTCGCCCCGAAACCAATGATGCTGGTAAGCGATGGCGGCGACTGGACGTCAACAACACCAGAACTTGAATACCCGTACATAAAGAGAATATACGGCTTCTACGGCGCAGCCGACAAGGTAATGAACGTGCACCTGCCTAAAGAAAGACACGATTTCGGCCCCAACAAGCGCAATGCCGTATACAAGTTCTTCATCGAGACCTTCAAGCTCGACGCCTCTAAGCTCGACGAAGACAAGGTAGTCATTGAAGAAGAAAACGCATTAAGATTCACACCAAAAGCAAAATGAGAAAACAGATATTTGCAACAGCCCTTTACACGATGACGGCCTGCACCGCACTGGCCGCCACGCAGGCCGACAACAGCCACTACCTGTGGTACGACAGACCTGCCGCAACATGGACGGAGGCACTGCCGATAGGCAACAGCCGCATCGGCGCAATGGTGTTCGGCCAGCCCTATGCCGAGCGCTTGCAACTGAACGAGGAAACAATATGGGCCGGACGCCCAAACAACAACGCCAACCCGGACGCCCTGGAGTACCTTCCGAAAGTAAGGCAGCTGGTATGGGAAGGCAAATACAAGGAGGCACAGACACTTGCCACGGAACATGTACAAGCCAAAACAAACAGCGGTATGCCCTACCAACCGTTCGGCGACCTGTACATTAGCTTTCCCGGCGTAGACGACTACACAAACTACTACCGCGAGCTGAGCCTCGACTCGGCGCGCGCCATAACACGCTACACCGCCGGCGGAGTGAACTACCAGCGTGAATACATAACCTCGCTGGGCGACAACGTGCTTGCCATACACCTCACGGCAAACAAGAAAGGCATGATAACATGCAACGCCCAGATGACATCGCCGCAACAGGACGTGACCATAAGGACCGAGGGCGACGAGATTGTGCTTAGCGGAATAAGCGGCTGGCACGAAGGCCAGAAGGGCAAAGTGACATTCACCGGGCGCGCCACGGCCAAAATCAAGGGCGGAAAAATGAGCAGCCGCGACGGCATCCTGCAGATTATCGGTGCCGACGAGGCCACAATCTACCTTACCATTGCTACCAACTTCAAACGCTACAACGACATAAGCGGCAACGACACCCTGCTGTCCGAGCAGACATTGAGGAAGGCCCTGGCAAAGGACTTTGCCACAATTAAGCAGGAACACCTCAACAAATACAAGTCACAATACGACCGCGTAAAGCTTGACTTGGGCGTAGACGAATATGCATACATGACAACCGACAGGCGTGTGGAGACATTCAAGACCCACACAGACCTGCACATGATAGAGACCTACTTCCAGTTTGGCCGCTACCTGCTCATCTGTACGTCGCAGCCGGGCACACAGCCGCCCACGCTCCAGGGCATCTGGAACGACAAGATGTTGCCTTCATGGGACAGCAAGTACACCTGCAACATCAATCTTGAAATGAACTATTGGCCGGCAGAGCCGACAAACCTCAGCGAACTGACCAATCCGCTGTTCAACCTGATAAAGGACGTAAGCGAGACCGGCCACAACTCGGCACGCATAATGTACGGAGCCGACGGATGGGTGCTACACCATAACACCGACATCTGGCGCGTAACGGGAGCCATCGACAAAGCTCCGTCGGGACTTTGGCCTACCGGTGGCGCATGGATGAGCCAGCACCTGTGGGAGCACTACCTGTACACTGGCGACAAGAAGTTCCTTGCCGAAGTTTATCCTATAATGGAGAACGCCGCAAGATTCATCAACCAGATAATGGTACGCGACCCGAAGAACAACTATTGGGTAATCTGCCCCAGCCTGTCGCCCGAGAACCAGCACCTGCACGGAGCTACGACGGCAGCCGGCGTGACAATGGACAACCAGCTGGTTTACGACCTATTCAACCATGTAATCGACGCCCAGGCCATACTCGGCAAGACCGGCGTGACTGCCTTTGCAGACAGTCTGAAGGACAAGCTGGCAGGCATGCCGCCCATGCAGACCGGCCGCTGGGGACAGCTTCAGGAATGGATGGACGACTGGGACAACCCCGACGATGTACACAGGCACGTGTCACACCTTTACGGTCTGTTCCCGAGCAACCAGATTTCGCCGTTCCGCACACCCGAACTCGCCGCAGCCGCTCGCACGTCGCTCGTACACAGGGGCGACCCTTCGACAGGATGGAGCATGGGTTGGAAAGTCTGCCTGTGGTCGCGACTGCTCGACGGCAACCACGCATGGAAGCTGATAGGCGACCAGTTGACACTCGTCAGGAACGAGAAGAAAAAAGGCGGCACCTACCCCAACCTCTTCGACGCACACCCGCCGTTCCAGATTGACGGCAACTTCGGTTGCGCAGCCGGCATAGCCGAAATGCTCATGCAGAGCCACGACGGCTTCGTATACCTGCTGCCGGCACTGCCCGATGCATGGACCAGCGGCTCGGTAAACGGCCTGAAGGCACGCGGCGGCTTCGAGGTGAGCATGGAATGGGAGGACAACAACATTACCAAAACCGTCATAAAATCAGAACTCGGCGGCAACCTGCGCATCCGCTCAGCCGTACCGCTTACCGGCAAAGGACTGAAAAAGGCCAAGGGCGACAACAAGAACCCCTTGTTTGACACACCTGCCGACATCAGACAGAAAATCAACGCACCCGGAGCAATCGAGCCATTGCCTGAACTCAAGAAGACTTATCTTTACGACATAGACACCAAGAAAGGCGGAACATACACGCTTTACGCCGCCAAACGATAAAGCCTACATACAGGCGGGCATGCAGGGACAAGGTCCATACGTGCCTGCCTGTATGCCGATTAACACGCCAAACCGCAACAAACCTGACTGTCAGGACAAGATACGCCGGCGTATATACAAACCGCACGCGTAACACCCTGACTTCCAATAGGTTGTAAAAGACCGTCTTTTAGAATGCAAAAGGTGGCCTTTTGGCGTATAAAAGGCTACCTTTTGCAACGCAATACATAGCCTTTTACAAACGGGCCGAAGCAAAAGCCCGTCACCAACAACTTAATAATAACAATAAATTAACATAAACACTCAGTATGAAAAGAACAAACCTAATCTTTACCTTGGCATTGCTGCTGATGGCTACAGCCGCATCGGCAGCAAGCAAAATTTACAAGCCGTGGAGCAACGGACGGCTTGTAGTATCAGAGAACAACCGCTACCTTGTACACGAGAACGGCACACCGTTCTTCTGGCTCGGCAATACGGCATGGCTGATGCCTGAAAGGCTCAACCGCGACGAGGTGGAATACTTCCTCAGCTACGAGCGCACCGCCGGCTACAACGTAGAGCAGATACAGGTGCTGAACGCCATACCTACGTTCAACGTCTACGGCCACGCAGCCAACAACGCCGAGTTCGACTTCAGCAAAGTATCCAAGCCCGGAGTCTACGGCTACTGGGAGCACCTTGACTACATAGTAGACGTGGCCGAGCGCAACGGCATCTACATCGCCATGGACTGCATCTGGGGCTCGCAAATCAACGCCATGGATACAAAGAAGGCGGCAGCCCTCGGCACGTTCCTCGCCGAAAGGTACAAGGACAAGCCTAACATCATCTGGCTCATAGGCGGCGACATCATGGGCGACAAGAAACCCGAAGTATGGGACGCAATGGCACGTGCCATCAAAAAGATTGACAAAGTACACGTCATGACGTTCCACCCCAGGGGCCGCACCACGTCGGCATGGTGGTACAACGACCGCGAGTGGATGGACTTCAACATGTTCCAGAGCGGACACCGCCGCTACGGACAGCGCAAGGGCGACGGCGACTACACCATAAAGGACAACACCGAGGAGGACAACTGGCGCTACGTTGACATGAGCTTCGAGAAAAAGCCGCTGCGCCCCGTCATCGACGGCGAGCCGAGTTACGAGGACATTCCGCAGGGACTCCACGACGTTAACGACCCGCGCTGGCAAGACTACGACGTGCGCCGCTATGCCTACTGGGCAGTGTTCGGCGGAGCCTTCGGCCACACTTACGGCCACAACTCCGTAATGCAGTTCATCCGTCCGGGCCTCCAGGCATCGTTCGGAGCCGAGAAGCCCTGGTGGGATGCCATGAAAGACCCGGGCTACAACCAGATGAAATACCTGAAATGGCTCATGCTCAGCTTCCCGTTCACCGAGCGCATCGCCGACCAGAGCATCATAGCCGGACAGAACGGCGAACGCTATGACCGTGTAATCGCCACACGCGGCAACGACTACCTGCTTGTCTACAACTACAGTGGCAAGCCCATGAGCATTGACCTCGCCAAGATAAGCGGCGCCAAGAAGAACGTATGGTGGATGAATCCCGCCGACGGCAAGCTGACATACCTCGGCGAATACGACAGCAAGGTGACCGAGTTCACATACGACGCAGCCTATCTGCGCGGCAGCGACCGTGTGCTGATAGCCGTCGACTCAAGCAAGAATTACATTAGCAAAACAGACACACAAATAACCGAAAAGCAATGATACGCAAAGCATTAATAACGGCGTTGGCCATAGCGCTTTGTATGCCGGGCATGGCGGCGAAGAAAAAAACAGGGAAGAAAGCCCAGTTCCCCGTCGCCGTGACCGAGCTGAAGACTGAGCGCATGACCGACCCGATGAGCATAGACACGCCTGCGCCGAGACTCGGATGGGTGATAACTTCCGACAAGCAGGACGTCATGCAGACTTCTTACCGCATCATAGTGGCGTCAACCAAGGAGAAGGCCGACAACCTTACGGGCGACCTGTGGGACGCAACCGTGGAGAGCGACCAGTCGCAATGGATAAGGTATGTCGGCAAGGAGCTGCGCAGCAACACACCGTGCTACTGGCGAGTGAAGGTAAACACCACCCAGGGCGAATCCGACTGGAGCGAAACAGCCATGTGGAACGTAGGCCTGCTGAACGAGTCTGACTGGAGCGGACAGTGGATAGGTCTCGACAAGGCTATGCCGTGGGACATCGAAGACGTACACAGCCAGCTCAGCTCGCGCTACCTGCGCACCGAGTTCAAAGTAGAAAAAGAGGTGGAAAGGGCAACCCTTTACATCAGCGGACTCGGCATGTACGAGGCCTACATCAACGGTAAGAAGGTGGGCGACCAGGTACTTGCACCCGCTCCGACGGACTACCGCAAGACCGTACTGTACAATGCGTTCGACGTAACGTCGATGCTTGCGGCCGACAACGCCATCGGCGTAGTGCTCGGCAACGGCCGTTACTACACCATGCAGCAGAACAAGAAACCGTACAAGATAACCAACTTCGGTTATCCCAAACTGCGCCTTAACCTCGTTATCGAATATGCCGACGGCTCGAAGAAGACCATTTCATCAAACAACAAATGGAAACTTAACCCCGACGGGGCTATCCGCTCAAACAACGAGTACGACGGCGAGATATACGACGCACGTAAGGAGTTCGGCGCTTGGACGACTGCCGGCTACGACGACGCCAAGTGGATGGCGGCTGAACGCGTGGCAATACCTTACGGCACGCTGCGCGGCGCCATGTCGCCCAACATGAAGGTGCTCAAGACCGTCAAGCCCGTTAGCGTCAAGAAGCACGGCGACGGCTTCATCGTCGACATGGGACAGAACATGGCAGGCTGGCTGAAACTGCGCATCGGCGGAGTGAACGCAGGCGATACAGTCAGCATCATTTTCTCTGAAAACATCAATCCGGACGGCAGCCTCAACCGCGCCAACTTCCGCCACGCCCTTTCTACCGACAAATATGTTGCCAACGGTAACGAGAACGGACGCTGGTGGTCGCCTACATTCGTTTACCACGGCTTCCGTTATGTTGAAATAAAGGGAATGGGCAACGTCACTGCCGACGACCTGATAGGCGAAGTCATCAGCGACGAGATGGCCGAAACAGGTACGTTCGCTTCATCTGACACCATCCTGAACAAGGTTTACAACAACGCTGTGTGGGGCATTCTCGCCAACTACAAGGGCATGCCTGTCGACTGTCCGCAGCGCGACGAGCGCCAGCCGTGGCTCGGCGACCGTGTGCGCGGTTGCTTCGGCGAGGCTTTCATCTTCGACAATAACAACCTTTATGCAAAGTGGGCGCGCGACATAGTCGAGGCACAACGCGAAGACGGATGCATACCCGACGTGGCACCTGCCTACTGGAACTATTATTCAGACAACATCACGTGGCCGTCAGCCCTGCCGTTCTCGCTCGAAATGATGTACAACCAGTACGGCGACGACGAACCTATGCGCAAATATTACCCTGCCGTGAAGAAGTGGCTGGCACACATGAAGTACCAGTACATGAAGGACGGACTGATGCCGCGCGACAAGTACGGCGACTGGTGCATACCCCCATCGGACTCTGAGACAATACACAACCGCGACCCGAAACGCCAGACAGACGGCACACTGATTGCCACTGCTTATTATTACAGGCTCAACAAGCTGATGGAACGCTTCGCCCGCATACAGTCAAAGGACGCCGAAGCAGCCGAATACGCAGCCGAGGCAGCACGCGTAAAGGATGCTTTCAACAAGAAGTTCCTTAGCGTAAACCGCGGTACAAGCCTCGTTCCGGGACACATACTCTATCCTGACAGCACGTTCTACGGCAACAACACCACTACGTCGAACATCCTTCCGCTTGCGTTCGGCATGATTGACGACGACTATGTACGTGGAGAAGTCGAGAAAAACGTTGTTTACGACATAATAACAACGTGCAAGGGACTGATGCCCTGCGGCATTATCGGCGCACAGTGGCTGATGCACGGACTTACGGACATGGGCCGCGCCGACGTGGCATGGCTGCTGGCAACAAATAAGAAATACCCGAGCTGGGGCTACATGACCGAGAACGGGGCAACGACCATCTGGGAACTCTGGAACGGCAACACCGCCAACCCCAAGATGAACAGCGCCAACCACGTAATGCAGCTCGGCGACCTTGTGTCGTGGTTGTATGAAGATGTTGCCGGAATAAGTTCTGATGCAAACAAGCCCGGCTTCAAGCACATCATCATGAAGCCCGACTTCAGTGTGGACGAGATGGACGACATCAAGGCCTCTTACCGCTCAATCTACGGCAACATTGTAAGCCGCTGGCAAAAGAAGAACGGCAAACTGGCATGGCACATAGAGATTCCGGCCAACACGACTGCCGAAGTCCATCTGCCCGACGGTACCGTCAAGAACATCGGTTCAGGCTCTTACGACTTCACGTCGACGATGCCCGTACAGGACGAAGCTGTAGAAACGGACGAGTTCCTCTATACAAACACATCGTTCCCCGAGGCTCACTCGGCAACCATAACCGAAACAAAGAACGGCGACCTGGTGGCAACATACTTCGGCGGAACGAAGGAGCGCAACCCCGACGTGTGCATCTGGGTGAGCCGCAAGCCCAAAGGCTCCGACACATGGCTTGCGCCGCAGCTCGTGGCAGACGGAGTTTTCAAGACAGGAAGCGAGGAAGCAAAACTCGCCGGACTGTCAGGACTCGACAGCACGAACGCAGTTGCAGCCAAAGGCCCAATCGTTGACAAGAAGGTACGCAACAATCCTGAAGGCTGGCAGCGCAAGGCTTGCTGGAATCCGGTAATCTACCAGATCCCCGGAGGCGACCTCGTAATCTATTTCAAGATAGGCAACAAGGTGGCCGACTGGACCGGATGGATGGTTCGTTCTAAAGACGGCGGCAAGACTTGGAGCAAGCGCGAACCGCTGAAAGAAGGCTTCCTGGGTCCTATAAAGAACAAACCCATACTCCGCAACGGCAGGCTCATAGCCCCGACAAGCATCGAGGAAGGCGGCTGGCGACTGTATTTCGAGTATTCTGACGACATGGGCAAGACTTGGAAACGCACCGAGTACGTGAAAGCCGACGAAGGTGTCAAGGCCATACAGCCGGCAATCATGGTGCTTAAGGACGGCCGTCTTGCAGCCGTGGCACGCACGCGCAGCGAGCACATAGGCATAACTTACAGCTCTGACAACGGCGAAACATGGTCGAAGCTCGAACTCATCGACACGCCCAACAACAACAGCGGACTCGACGCCGTTACCCTTAAAGACGGACGCCACGTGCTTATCTGCAACGACCGCCCGATACCCAAGGGCATAAAGAACGGCAAGGGCCTGCGCACTCCGCTGTCTGTAATGGTATCTGACGACGGCGTTAACTGGCGTCATTGGATAACGCTTGAAGACTCGCCCATTAGCCAATACTCTTATCCTTCAATCATCCAGACATCCGACGGCAAGCTGCACTGCATCTATACATGGCGCCGCCAGAGAATAAAGCACGTCGTGCTCGACATTAACAAGATGAAGGACTGAGAATAACCGATTGTGACTCATGTCTGCCCTTTTTAACGCCAAGCCGCCAGTCGGCAGCATTTTAATTAAAAAGGGCAGACATAATTAAATACAGAAAATACATACTCCATTCTCTAAACATGAAAAAACTGTTCATACTTTTATCCTTGTTCATATCGCTGACGGCTGCCGCCGCCGACGCATATTCAGTCGCAGGACTGTTTCCGCTGCAAGGTAGCGGAAGGATAATATACAACTTCAACCAGGGCTGGCGCTTCCACCTGGGCGACGCCGCAGGAGCCGAAGCCACGACGTTCGACGACAGCAAGTGGCAGGTGGTCTGCGCACCGCACAGCGTAAGGCTCGAGCCGTCCGAGGCAAGCGGCTGCCGCAACTACCAGGGCGTGGCCTGGTACCGCAAGCACTTCACCGTTCCGGCAGACATGCAGGGCAGGAACGTTACCGTGTATTTCGAGGCGATAATGGGCAAACAAGACATTTTCGTCAACGGCAAGAAGGTTGAAAGCCACCTCGGAGGCTATCTCCCGATAATCGTCGACCTGACCAAACTCGGCGTAAAGGCGGGCGAAGAATGCCTGATAGCCGTCAAAGCCGACAACAGCGACGACAAGACATATCCTCCGGGCAAGAAGCAGGCCGCCCTCGACTTCTGCTACCACGGCGGCATGTACCGCGACGTGTGGCTCATAGGCAAGTCGCCTGTGGCAATAACCGATGCCAACGAAGCCGGCAAGGTGGCCGGCGGAGGCGTGTTCCTGCACTACGACAACATATCTGAAAAGAGTGCCGACGTGTTTGTCAACGTCGAAGTGGGCAACACATCAGCCTCCGCTGCCCAGCCTACGGTTGCCGTTGTAGTGAAAGACAAGAGCGGAAAGCGCATCAAGTCGATAACAAAGAAGGTTAAAGTTGGCGCCAAGTCGAGCGCAACGGCATATCTGGCAATGAAACTGAAAGGCCCCAACCTGTGGTCGCCCGAAAGCCCCTACCTCTACAACGTTGAGATAAGCGTAATGCAAAACGGAAAGACCGTTGACGGTGGCATGGTGCGCATGGGCATCCGCAAGGCGGAGTTCCGCGGCAAGGACGGTTTCTGGCTCAACGGCAAACCTTACCACCAGCTCGTCGGAGGCAACCGCCACCAAGACTTTGCATACGTAGGCAACGCCATGCCCAACAGCCAGCAGTGGCGCGACGCCAAGCGTCTGCGCAAGGCAGGAATGACAATCATACGCTGCGCACACTACCCCATGGACCCTGCTTTCATGGATGCGTGCGACGAACTCGGACTTTTCGTAATCGTGCCCACGCCCGGCTGGCAGTACTGGAACAAGGATCCGCGCTTCGGCGAGCTTGTACACGAGAACACAAGGCAGATAATACGCCGCGACCGCAACCACTGTTCGGTGCTGATGTGGGAGCCTATCCTCAACGAGACGCGCTATCCTGAAGACTTCGCTATCAACGCCTTGCAGATAACCAAGGACGAATTCCCCTATCCGGGACGCCCGGCGGCAGTGGCCGACGTACAGTCTGCCGGAGTAAGGGACAACTACGACGTGGTGTACGACTGGGCCGACAACATAGGCAAGGGCAACTGGCCCGACGACAAGTGCGTCTTCACGCGCGAGTTCGGCGAGATGGTTGACGACTGGTACGCCCACAACAACATCAACCGCGCTGCCCGCGCATGGGGCGAAAGGCCCATGCTCATGGCGGCACTCTCACTCTGCGACACCTACGGCGAGATGTACCACGGCCAGCGCCAGTTCATAGGCGGATGCCAGTGGCACCCGTTCGACCACCAGCGCGGTTATCATCCCGACCCGTACTACGGCGGAATATACGACGCATTCCGCCAGAAGAAATACGCGTTCGAGATGTTCCGTTCACAAGACCTCAGCGCAGAGCCGATGGTCTTCATTGCAAACGAAATGACACAGTTCTCCGACAACGACGTTACGGTGTTCTCAAACTGCGACAGCGTGCGCCTTACTGCATTCGAGGGCGACAAGGTAATGACCCTGCCCGTAGTTCACGACCCGGCAGGAGTGCAGTCGGCACCTGTGGTGTTCAAAGGCTTCTGGGACTTCTGGGCAGCCCGCGAATACAGCTACAAGCAGCGCAACTGGCAGCGAGTGTCGCTCGTTGCCGAAGGCATCAAGGACGGCAAGGTGGTTGCCGTGCAGAAGAAGATGCCCTCGCGCCGCTCGACCAAGCTGCGCCTCTATGTCGACGACAACGGCCGCAAGCTGACTGCCGACGGCAGCGACTTCGTTGTAGTGGTGGCCGAAGTTACCGACGACAACGGCAACGTGAAGCGCCTTGCGTCTGACAACATCCAGTTCACCGTCGAGGGCGAGGGCCGCATAATAGGCGACGGAGCAGGCATTATGGCAAATCCGCGCCGCGTCGAATGGGGATCGGCACCCGTGCTGATACAGGCAACCAACCGTCCGGGCAAGATAACCATAACCGCACGCTCGGCATACGAAGGCAACTATGCCCCCACCCCGGCCACGCTGACAATAGAGAGCGTGCCCTACGACGTCAAGACTTGCTACACCGACCAACCCACGGCAGACAACCTGTCAGGCCAGCAGTCCGGCCGGCAAACCGGCAAACCGGCCATGAGCGAAGAGGAACGCCAGCGCACGCTTGAAGAAGTAAACCGCCAGCAGGCTGAGTTCGGCGTGCAGAAATAACATATCAGGAAACACCAAGACAACACAAACATCACCCAATCCCTTCCGACACATTTGACATGCCGGAAGGGATTTTTATTTACATGCAGCCCAAGAAAACAATGATGTAAACCGGAGAAATAGATAAAACTATATGCGGTCAAATGACAGATTTGGGTTAAAACATTTTCCGCATGCTTTACTGTTCATTATTTTTGCTATATTTGCATAAACAAATAATGCCCAGCAATCTGCAATCATGAAGAAAATCCTTTTGATTTATTTTTGCTTAATATGCAACATTGCCATGTCGCAAAACATAATGAAGGTTGAACAACATTCATTTAAATCAAAAATATATAATGGCACACGCTCTTTCAGAGTGGCTTTACCTGCGTCAACTTACCAGGATGTAAAGTACAACTTATTATTTGTCTTGGACGCTGACTACACTTTTGACGTGATTGCCTCAACTGCCATTTATTTACAAACCTTTGACTACATACCTCCAACGGCTGTGGTCGCCGTGGATTATTCTTCTCCTGGGAACCGTAACGACGTAGGATACAATATATCCGACAATAGTCTTGACGCAAACGGGAAACTTTTTTACGACTACGTCAACACTGAACTGGCAGAGGAAATAAGCCGGACTATTCCAACCTCCGGATTTAATACATTAATCGGACATTCTTATACGGCAAGCTATCTTAACTACTACATCAGCCAAAACAACGATTACGTCAGGTCTTACATCCTCTTCTCTCCTGAAGAGATGCCGCAGATTCCAGATTTTAAGACGCAAAATCAGGCCGTCCCAACTATCATCCGCATAATTACAAGCTCCGATGATACGGAACCAAGACAGTCGTTCGGGAATGATTTATACGAAACTTTCAAGGAAAAACAGTATGATGCCAGGTTAAGGAACATAAAGGCCGACCACATGTCTGTAATCCCGACGGGAATCGCGCAAGCCTTAACAGACCTGTATGACAAATACTACAACACGGACAGTATTTATGAAATCATAGAGCATGCAAACACGCCGATATGGGAATGCTTCACACATGTGAACAACCATAACCTGTCTTACTACAAACAAGCATTACCTGTTTCCGGTTCATGTATTTCTGCATTCCTTTGGACAGCCATACAAAAAGACGAGAAAGAATCAATCGACAAATTACGTAATTATTATGAAAATGCCCTCAAAGACAATGAATCAGACCCTAACGCCTTAGGCGTGATGGGCGATTTGCTCGGCAAACTCGGGCTATGGGAAGAAGCAGGCTATTACCTGCAACGCTGTTTGGACGGATATAAACAATCCGGACAAGACCACGAAACACTGTATTGGAGAAAAGTCTACGCACTGAACGTCTTGCCCAGACTCGGACAATGCAAAAAGGCATGGACAATCCTTGAAGACGGCAAGAAGATATACACAGCCGACAAAGCAATATTCTCATATTACCAGGGAGTATTATCCATAACAAACAAATTCCGCATAAAAGACGGCGTTGAACAACTAAGAACAGCAATAAAACATCCCGACACTCTGATAAACAATTTTGTAAAGACTGAAGAAGCCGAAGAACTCTTAAACAAAGGCATGACAATGGAAAATCCCGAAAACCGACATTAAAGGTAAAGACAACAACATATATGACACGCCCAGCAAGCCAACAACGTCTTGTCACATTGTCGCCACATGCCTGTTAGTGCTTACACTCTGTATAACCATAACGCTTCCAGAACACGTTTTTCCGAAAATAAAAACTCTTTGTGCGAAAAAACGCAATAAAACGTGTGCAATGTTAAGTCCCTACATACCAACATCTTAATTGCACAAGGCAGAAAAGTGAGCAACGCCACATAGCACTTTAGCATGCAAAAAGCAGCCTTTTAGACTATGAAAGACAGCATATTACAACCGCAAAAGCAGCCTATTACAATGCAGGAAACAGCCTATTTCTTTACCATAAATCATGATTTAAGCCACAATCCGCACGCAATTATACCCTATCGGGACTATTCCGCCTGCATCAAAGCCACCATAACATAAGCCGTTTTTCCTATTTTACTGATTCTTCCCGACATTTTCCAACTGACACTTTGAGCGGAATATCAAACAATCCACTATCATTTTGATTTCCTGTAACAACTAAAGAATAATGTATTTTAACGCGAATTCAACGAATTCACTTTATTGTAGGGACACACCACGATGCACCCACCATAAAACCGACCCACATAAATATCATCCGAATAAAAGCAGTGTCACCGGATGATACACACGAACAACAGTGCGTTTATATTAATGCACCCATGGTGTGTCCGCATATATAAAAAGTTGACGGATGTGTACAACACGCCACTAATATGCACTTTGGATCGTTCCCATGTCGTTTACGACTTGGTGAACACATTGACAATCAATGAAGTTTGCACGCCCGAACTTATAAATGAACATTATTAGAACTATCTTAATACGATTTGGGATTATCTATTATCATGTATATTAATTGCTAAAGTGAGATATTCTAATGATTAAACGATTTAATAGTTAAATTATCAGATCATTGCTTTATAGAACTAAAAAAGAACTATCTTTGCATTCTATAAAAATACTTTGTTTATTAATGAAGAAACTAATATGAACAAAAATCAACAAGTAAGATCTTTTGAATAGGCTTAATGATATACAAGATGACTTAGCCACCCCACCTATGACATTGTGTTTTGATTACAAGATTCATGATTTCCACGATTATTGTATAAAAACAGATACAGGATGGTTTGTCATCCTTTTTCGAGGTCTTGACATCTATTAGAAATACTCTACATGGAGTGCGGTCAACGCCATACTGGATAAGAAAAGATGTAAAGAGTTAATGGTCACAAATACAAATAACAACAATAAATAATATGCAAACAATCAATTCCATATTGCCTTGGGTGTGCTGTGTAATAATAGCTTTCGTTTGCGGCTTGTTTTTCAAGCAAGCGCAAAAGATACATGGTATCTATACAACAATACAAAAATTAGACAAGACTAGCGATTTGCTTGAACAACTCAAGAATAATCATTATTCGGACTTAGTAAAGAGATATAAAGAGTCAATAAATATCTCTACAGATAATGGAATGAAGACAAACATTCCTGCTTCTGAATATTTTAATGATTTAAACATCTGCTTTTCTCATCAAGTCAACCTTAGAATGCTTGATACAGCTTCAGGAACGCTTGTCGGTCTCGGCTTGCTTGGTACCTTCCTTGGTTTGACATTAGGTGTCCTAGGGTTTGACAGTGAAGACACAGCACAAATACAGCAGAGTATACAATCTCTGCTTTCTGGTATGGGTACTGCGTTTTCGACGTCTCTAGTGGGTATGATAGGCTCACTTATTTATACAGCATATGATAAAAAATGGCGCAACCGTTTAACAAAGAATGTGAATACTCTTTGCGATGAACTAGATGCCAAATACTATATTGACGATATAACACTGGCAAAGAAAAATCAGAAAGATCTACTTGACGAACTCTATAACAATATCCGTGGGATAGTTGAAAGACAGTCTGTTGCTATTGTAAGTGAATTCAATGGTAAGTTGACCTATAAAAATGAAGAGGGTCATATAGTACCAGTCGCCAATGCGGTACGTGAGATGCTGACAGAGAATAAAGAACAGTCCAAGGCACTGAAATCATTCTCTACAGACCTTGCCATAGAGTTGAACAATGGATTCGACGAGACCTTGTCACGTCAGATGCAGCAAAAAATACTTCCTTTGATGGAAAGTGTTGACGCTACTACAAAGAGTGTGATTGAACACATTGACACAATGGCAGCGAGCGTGGCTTCACCGGCAACAGACATGATACAAACAGTAGTAGATCAGCTGAGAACCAGTATGGAAGGTATTATGCGTGAATTTAGTACCGGATTATCAGGTTCCGCCACCAATGAACTAGAAGAACTTGCTTCGCAACTTGGCACAGCCACTCAAGCCATGGCTGAATTTCCAAGCAATATGGAGAATATTTCAAAAACGCTTCAAATTACTATCGAGGAAGTTAAATCGGCGATATCAGAAATATCCAATACATCTGCTAATGCAAACTCAACTGCAATGCAGCAGATGCAAGAGCAAATTGCCTTTGCGACAGGAGCAATAAGTAATGCCATTGCTGAGGTTAAGGATGTTATGAGTAGTATTACTCAATCATCGCAAGAACAGAGTAATCAAATGGTATCCAAACTTGCTGATGCAGCGGAGAAAATGGGTACATTTCTTACAGGAACTGTTTCATCTCTTTCATCAAGCGTACAAGAATCAGTCAAGGGCATTACTGATGACGTTAATGCCAAACAAGCAGACCTTATTGCACTACAAGAAGACACGACAATCCAGACTAAGAAATTGCTTGATGCATTCAATCAAGGTCTTGACCGTTTGGAGCGCATAAATTCGTATGTAACTGGTACTATGGATATGTTCCAAAAGGCACAAGGTCAGATTACAGGCAGCACTGCCCATCTGCAAGTCATCACCAGTGACATGAAGACAGCTACTGAGGTATTCAATAAAACGCAGAAGGAACATAACTGTAAAATTGAAGAAATACAGCATAATAACCAGCGTAACATAGATGCTGTTGCCAACCTACTTAGAGAGTCTGGTGAATTATCAAAAGATTATGCTGATAAGTTTGAAATCATTCGTGAGGGACTGAGTGATATTTTCGGCCAATTGCAAAGTGGTTTGAGCGAATATAGTAGAACAGTGCAAGCAACTACCCAAAAGTATCTCGACCAATACAGCACTAGCCTGACAAATACAACAGAGGCTTTGTCAAGTACCATTCAGCAGCAAAATGAGGTTGTTGAAACATTAGTGGAAGCACTAAACCGTAAACGTTAATGAAGAAGCATAAACAGGCATATATAGCAAAAGAAGAAAACGCTTTCTCTTCTTCAACAGGAGACTTGATGGCAGGTCTGCTATTCATATTCATTCTTCTTTTGATGGGAGCCCTGCTCCAAGTAAAAGAAAAGGAGGAAATGGACGAAAAAGTAGTACGCGAATACAATAAGGTTAAGACCCAACTCTATATCGATTTGCAGGCAGAATTCAAGGATGATTTGAAAACCTGGGATGCTGTTATTGACTCGAGTCTGAGTGTTCGTTTCCAAGAGCCATCAATGTTGTTTGATAATGACTCTTATGTGCTGAAACCCAAATTTAAAAATATATTAGACGATTTCTTTCCACGATATATCAAAGTATTGAACAAGCCTGAATATCGTGATAACATTGAGGAGATCCGTATAGAAGGTCATACAGATAATAATGCCAGTTACTTTTACAATATGGAGCTGTCGCAGAATCGTACTCGTGCTGTGCTTGAATACTGTTTTACAACTATGAATGTAAAACAGCAAAAATGGGCAGAAAGGCTTATTACAGCAAATGGACTTTCGTATAGCCAGCCTATCTATGATAAATATGGAAATGTGGATAAAGCAAGATCTCGTCGTGTAGAGTTTCGTGTCAGGACAAATGCAGAGAAGCATCTTGAAACAATTGCCAATCAAAGAAACAATAATAAGTAATGAGCAACATTTATGATATTCTAAGCATCAATGCAGGGGTCTTTAGAGATTTTCCTTTGTTTGCAAATGAGGTCGTTGACCATCAAACAGAGAAAGTTATTAGCAGCAATACCCGTACACTCAAGATGATAGAAGACAAGATGTTGACTGATACCAATATCAAAGCCAACCCTGAATCCGTAGAGAATGTTATCAATAAAGTGCGTTATTATGCGCATAAACAAGCAGAAGGGAATTTTACATCACATGATTTGAGGTTTGTCTCGTACTATATGGTGAAACTACAAGGTGATAGTGTTTCTTATGATTATGCCATCACTCTGCTTGACCATAATTGGCGTAGTATGTATTTCAATGGATTGGTATACTATCTCCTCAACTCCTGGAATATGCTTATGTCTGAGTATAGAACAAAGGTGTGCAAATTGGTGGTAGACAAACTTTCAAAGTATAACGACAATAACAAGAAATATTTGTTACTCAAGAATCATGCAAACTTCTTTGAAGATAACGGTCCTTTGAGAATGTCAGCTTTGGTAAAGGCTAAAGACATGAACTTGTTTGATGCGCCAACTATTATAGGATATAAGCCATCTACATTCTCACTTTCTTATTATTCAGATGTTATCATTAACTTCATAAAGAGTAGTGGAACTACGAATCTTGATACGATAGAGACCATTTTACAGAAACATGATTATGATCGCACAAAAAAACTTGTATTCGCTTATCTTGTAGGGAAGGCAGACCGCAGTGGTGATCAAATGATGCAGACGAATGTAAGTAAGCTTGCTGCACGTGTATTAGGAGATATATCACTCGCTTCCACATGGGCACCATTTGTTGGTGCTACAGTCGATGATATTGCAAAATTGAGAAAGGCAAAAGATCTGGTAAACCATTGGTTTGCGAGAAGACTTATAAACGTATTCTTTGAAGTCTGCGTCCAAGATGAAGACCGCAAAGAATACTGGCTGAGTATATTGGAAAAAGGCTGGGTGAAAGATATCCGTATAGTTGGTTCAACGCTTATTAAACGTAAACTACAGATTGATTATCGCATCTGTGATATGTTTGCAAGATACTTCATCGAAACAAATTCACGTGTATCTCAAACAGCAGCCATCATTCTTTGTGTTAAGAACAAGATTATGATTGAGTTCTCAGATACAGGTGCATTATATGTGTATAATCCAAATAGAGATATTATAAGTTTCATAAACAAGGGACACAAGTACATTGACTCTATCAACGATTTAAAGATACCATCAATCGACCTACTTGTTGACAAACGAACCTCGTACTATTATACTTACTATAATGATGAGGGGAAACACTATCATAGAGGTGATTGGCAAGAACGTTTGAATGCATGGATGTCGGAGAAGATAAGTAATATTAACATTGAGAGTGTGACTTTCTCTGATGGTATCGATGAAAAAATTTTCAAAGAGAGGCCAATAGAAACAGAACAATATACAATAAAGGAACCACTTCCTGAAACTCATGAGCCTATTTTGCATTTGTTTGGTAATGTTGATGGATCTAGTCCTGAAAAACAGCAAATTAAGAATATTTATAGGCCTATACAGACAGACTTGTTCAGTCTGGTAAAGATAACAGTAAAGAATGAGAATGTTGAATATCATTCATTTGTATCACCAAAAATATCAAGCAAGTGGTTTTTTAATGACCGATGTCGAGTAGTTGCAAATCAAAAGAACTTCTATATAGAGGTAAAAGGTTCTCAACGCTACGCTTTTCTTAAACCATTAGGTAACAGCGAATCGCCTACAGGAAGTATTTGGGTAAAACGCACCAATCTCCAAAACTACAACGAGATTGTTCACACCGTAGATGGTAAAGAAATAACAATAGGCTACATTAAGCAAAAAAAAGGTCACGTGATTTATCGTGCCACATTGGATGCTGACAGTATAAAGCGAATAAAGTTAGATTAAGATGCTGACACAGACATTAAGCGACATAGGACTAGTGTTCTCTGTGAACATTAATGGTTACGACATTCCATTCCATGAATGGAGTGCGACTGATGATTGTATCTATTATCTTCCATTAGCAACATTGGTAGATAACGGGTATGCCAAATTATATAAAAACGAGTGTACACTGCCTTATGAGAACATATATATGCTAGATGAAGACGAACAAAAAATACTTGGTATTCCTGCAGCATATAATTATACGTTAAGACTCAGAAGCGATGGCATGCTCAATAGAAGTGACTTTAAATATAAGTTGGAGTATTTAAGTCATGCAGGTGATGGTAAACTGCTATGCTGCGAAGTCAATAAGAATATTGTTATAATTGATGGAACAAAATATCTTCTCAATGAGAAACAGTTTGCACTTGTAACACTGGTCGATGACTTCAATAGCTTAGATGAAAGTGAGAAAACGCCCGAGTTCAATTTACGTCGTTTTGCAAAGATAAAGCAAGCTGCAATGGACGCTGGATGCGAACTTGACAGCTACCTTGAAAACGAAAATGTATATGCTCCTGAAAAAATCAAGATAGACATCAATCGTTATGAAGATGGATTTGATATTGAACCTGCTTTGGATATTCCTGAGAGTAATAAGTTCGCAAATATTTATGACAAGATGCGCCGCATACAAGGTGTCTACCCTGTGCAGCGTGAGAATGGCGAACGTGTTCGTGTAGTGCTATCTCCAAAACAGAAGGACAATCTTGGTCAGCTTAAGAAAACGGGGAATAAACACAAGACACGTGAAGAAATAAAACAATTCATCGACCAGCCAACAGAGTATTTCGACCCTGATGCATTTGACTTGTCGGAGCTTTATAGTGACCGCGTGATAGAAATTGGTGTTTATAAGCCAAAATTCTATCCTTTCATCTGCACATATAAGTCTTGTTGGGTGGCTGGAGCAACTGTCGAAACTCTTGAAAACGGCACTTGTAAGATAGTAGTAGAAGATGAAAAGTCTCTTGAAGAATTGAAAAGAGCCATTAAAGACGCTGAGAAGCATAAGAAAGAATGTGTATCATACAAAGATGCGCAGATAGGTTTGCGTGATGCCAAATTCTTGGCAAAAACAGCAGAAAAGCAGTTGCGCATTCCTAAGACACCTATAGACGTGACTGACGAGAACGGTAAGAAAGTCCTTATCATTGAAGAGAACGCAGAGGAACTTGGTTTTGTCACTAAAGATAAGCTTATCGAGCATGATGGCAGATACACGCTGTTCTCCAACCCTTATTTACAACCAGATTTTTCTTTAAAGGTATATCAGGAAGAAGGTGTGGCGTGGCTGCAACATCTCTATAGGAGCAAAGCTAGTGGCTGCCTTATGGCAGATGATATGGGGCTTGGTAAGACCTTGCAACTCTTATACTTCATTGATTGGCATTCAAGAACATATTCCAATCATAAGCCTTATCTCATCGTGGCTCCAGTTTCTCTTTTGGAAAATTGGGAAAATGAGTATGCCCGATTCTTTATGGAGCCTCGTTTGAAAGTATGCAAACTTTCATCACATAATGTGCCAAGAAAGATTGATACGGAGATAATAAAGCGAATGCAAAATATGGATGTAATTTTGACTAACTATGAGTCGCTCCGTATTTCTCAGCTCAACTTCTGTGCCGTAGAGTTTGATATTGTTGTACTCGATGAAGCCCAAAAAATTAAATCTCCAGGCACTATGGTAACAAATGCAGCTAAAGCTTTGAAAGCAAACTTTAAAGTTGCGATGACAGGTACACCAATAGAGAACTCTCTTCTTGACCTGTGGTGTATCATGGACTTCTGTGTGCCAGGATTGCTGGATAATGCTAAAGCTTTTGCAGCAAAGTATCAACTTCCATTAAAAAAAGAGGATACTGATCTCGTGGCACTAGGTAATGAAATACATAAAAAACTGGGTATCTATTTTATTAGGAGATTAAAAGCCGATGTCGCTAACTATTTTCCCAATAAAATAGAGCGTAAAGAGCAAGTTGTAATGCCACCTGTACAAGAAGCGACATATCGAAATATTCTTCATGATTATACTTCTAGCATTCAACCGAATATGCTTGTAACAATCATGAACATCCGCAAAGTGTCAGAGCATCCATTCTTATATGATGAGACTTTGCAGACCCATAATGCAAAAAAACTGATAGAAACATCTGCTAGGCTAGTGGCAACAGAAAGATTCCTTGATGAAATCAAGAATAAAGATGAGAAAGTTATTGTCTTTGCTGAGAGGAAGGAAGTTCAGAAAATGCTGCAACGAGTTTGCATGGAGAAATATAGAATAGTACCAAAAATAATCAATGGTGATACTCCAACTTCTGTATCTCGTGCGAGAGGTCTTAAACAATCCCGACAGGCAGCTATTGATGATTTCCAGGCAACAGACGGTTTTAATATCATCATTATGTCGCCTATTGCAGCCGGAATGGGACTTAACATTACAGCAGCTAATCATGTTATCCACTATAGCAGACACTGGAACCCAGCAAAAGAGAATCAGGCGACAGATAGAGCCTATCGCATTGGACAGACAAAGGACGTATACGTCTATTATCCGATGGCGGTGATGAAAGAGATACAGTCGTTTGACATAATATTAGATGAACTGCTCTGTAGGAAGACATCACTTGCAGCTTCAACAATATTCCCAACGGAGAGGGTTGAAGTGACACAAACAGAACTTGGACAAAAGTTATTTAATAATTAAGGGATATTCATAGAAAAACGTGAATTCGTTGAATTCACGTTTTTACTAAGAGGGTGTTTTGCCCCCCGTTTTGAACACAAAACGGGATGTTTTGCGACACGACATCGACGGTTGTGCGGCACGGAAGAATTTATCAGACAAGCAGACCCATATCAAAACTTGTCAAAGCATGAGACAGATGAGGCTATGGACGCCACCACAAAACGCGAGCACGACACGCATGACATAAAAGAATGACAACCGAAGGCGAATGGAAGGCGTCAGAAATCAAGCCACATCTTCAATGCAGCAATCTTCTCACGGCTGACCTGTATCGTACGGTCGCAAGGAGGCATTACACGCACAGACCATTTTCCACCAAAATAAGGCTCGATATTGCACACTGACGCAGCAGACAGTATGAACTGACGGTTCACACGGAAAAAGATTTTCGGATCAAGCTGTTCCTCAAGTTTACTCAGTGTCATGTCAATAATATGGCTGCGTCCCTGCATGGTCACGGCATAAGTTATCTTGTCCTCAGAACGGAAATAGGCAATGTCTGCAACCTGCAATGTAGAGAACCGCGATCCGGATGCGACAAGAAAACGTGTGCGATACTGGCGTGAAGCACCGGATGACAAGGCGTTAAGAAACTCTCCCGCATCGAATATGCTACCAAGTCCGGCAATACAGCCTGCCGCACTGTATCTTTCAAACTTCCGTATCGCCTCGGCAAGACGTTCTTTTCTTACGGGTTTCAACAGATAATCAACACTGTTCACCGTAAAAGCCCGTACGGCATATTCGTCATAGGCCGTGGTGAACACAATCATGCTCTGCGGATGTGCCTGCTCGATAAGGTGAAAGGAAATACCGTCGGCAAGCTGTATGTCAAGAAACATGATGTCCGGATGAGGATTGTCGGCAAGCCACGCCGCCGCTTCCTCTATACTACCCGGCAGGACCACAACCTCCCACTGTGGCTGCAACTCAAGCACCATGCTTTCGAGCAGGCGCGCTGCCGGTAACTCGTCTTCAACTATCGCTGCCCTTATCTTATTCATATATCAAAGGAACTTTTACGGTGAAAAACTCTTTCTCGGGTATAACTTCTATATCGTGGCCGCACAACAGCATATAGCGTTGCGACAGATTGCTAAGTCCCATTCCGGACGTTCTTGAATTCTGCTTGGGCTGGATACGATTCGAAACGGTAAGCCACATGTCATCAGAACGTTTCTCCGTGTCGAGTACAACCGTCATGGGGCGTGCCATGGTTATGGCATTATGCTTTATGACATTCTCTATCAGAAGCTGCAATGTCAAAGGTGGAATATTCATGTCGAGCACCGATTCGTCAAGACGATTGTCAACATCAATACACTCACCCATTCGCACGCGCTGCAATTGAAGATATACATCGACAAATTCAAGCTCCTCGCTCACCGTTACGGTCTGTCTGTCATGACAATCGAGAATGTAACGGTAGACATCTGCCAAATTACGTGTGAACTCTGCAGCATGCGGCGGATTATATTCAATTTCGGCAACAAGCGTATTTAGACTGTTGAAAAGGAAATGTGGATTAAGCTGATTCTGCAAAGCCGCATACCGTGCCTGTGCCGAACTTTCTTCAAGCAAACGGGTCCTACGGTACTGACTCATAAGATCGGCGTAGAACCGGTTCATTATGAAAAGGCTCAAAAGTATGAGTTCCATAAACCATACGCATAATACACCGACCGTACCACGCCATGCAAGAGTAAAAAGGTGGGACGAACCGATAATGAACTTTGCCATGACCAGCAGCAGGTAATTGAGAACAAGCAAACCTGCTGCCGAAATGAAGAAGAACAGAAATATGCGCCTGCGGTCACGAATAAATCCTGGATAGGCAGGTCCAATGCGTCTGTTGACAAATCTCATGCCCAGACCTACACCATTGAACAGCAACAATACAGCAACGATAGCTTCAGGTGTAAGCAGATTGAGCTGTTGACGTGCCGGGATGTCGCCACTGGTAATAAGCAGCAGATATGAACAGCAACCGATGGCCGAAAAAATAAGTATATCGGCCAGACACGAATTACGGAATGTATCTGATTCTGACATAAGATTCTATATTATTATTGGCATCTGCAAATGTACTGATTTTTCAATTACCACATGCACGCTCCAATGCACTTTTTGCGATACAGGCATTCAGTTTGGAACGCACAAAATTACGGCGTGCCTCTTCATGATATATCTGTGCATTGATGACATCTACCACCGAAACGCTTCCTTCACGGTATCTGTCAATGGCCATGGCCTCGCTCTCGGAAGCCTTGCTCAATGAACTTTCCGTAATACGTACCTGCTCCGCAGCCTGGACATAATTGCAGCGTGCGGTCTCTACTTCAAGACGCAAGCCATCGGCAATCTTGCTTCTGCGTTCACGTGCTATTGCAACATTATGATTACCTATACTACGCGTATGGCGACGTTTACCCCATTCGAAAATCGGAACGCTAAGTTTGGCATAAACGGCATAATTAGGATCCATATCTGCGTGGAAATCATAACCAGGAGACGAGAAACCGCCATCCACACCAACAGACAGCACCGGCATATAACGTGAATTGGATATCTTGGAGTCAGACTGGCTGATGCGTATGCCTCCTTCTGCCATAAGCATCTCAGGGCGTTGGGACACAATGGTCGAGACATCACCCGACACAAGTGGAAGTGATAAAGAATGACATACAACAGAATCAGTGGCTATGTGTTCATCTGAAGGTACTCCGGCCAAAGCATTGAGCGACAGACGTGCCACTTCTGCATCATTAAAAGCACATTTCACCTGATAGTCTGCATCATTAAGACGTACTTCCGCCATAAGCAGGTCATTACGGTCGGAATATCCTTCCTCAACCCTCTGACGCACAACCTCGACAAACTGCCGCACCGCGTCCCTATAAGAAACAGCAACAGACGCAAGCTCATTCTGGGCCACACTGTTCCAATAACGCACGTCAGCCTCATAACGCACGTCATTCGAGACACGTCTTACTTCAAGACATGCATTCTCATCTTCCGCACATGCCTTTTCATAACCGGCACGCAAAGCTCCTCCTGAATAAACAGGCTGCGATATATTCAGCGATGTGCCATACTTGATATTACGGCCTTCGAAAGACAAACGATCATCTGTACCCGGCAACGTAACGTCAAGAGCCAACGGGTTTCCTGTATAATTGAAATTCGCACTGCCAGACAGCTTAGGAAGGAAATCGGCCTTGGCTGACAGACGTGCCTCACCACTTGCTCCGGCCGCATGAGTCGCAGCCTTAATGTCCTGGCTATAAGCAGCCACACGATTACGATAAGATTCAAGCATCACATTATCCTGTGCGTTAGAACGCATAACACCAGACAGGACAACAAGACCGATGAAATATATCTTATGTTTCATTTCCATCATATCTAATGTTTGTATTAAAACAGCTATAACTCATACATCTGCCGTCTCCGGATAAAAAATAGCATAAAGTGCCGGAGTTACAAAAAGCGTAAGCAGTGTGGCAAATGACAGTCCGAATACAATTGTGGCTGCCATACCTCCAAACACCACATCAAACAACAGAGGAATACTTCCAAATATTGTTGTGACAGCAGCCATGAGCACCGGACGCATACGAGATACTGTGGCCTCAACAATGGCTTTGCCTGGCACCACACCGGCACGACGCTGCAGATTGACTTCATCCAACAACACGATGACATTCTTTATTATCATACCAAGCAATCCAAGCCATCCGGCAATACAGAAGAATCCAAACTGGAAACCCGTTACCAACAAACCTACAACCACTCCAATGACAGACAATGGAAGAATGAGGAATATGATGAATGGCTGACGGAAATTGCCGAAAAGTGCCACCAAGATAACAACCAGGAACACCAAAGCCAGTGGAAAATATTTTGTTAGAGCTTCCATGGCCTCATTCTGATCTTTATACTGCGAATCCCAAAAGAATGTATAACCGGCCGGTAACTTCATCTGTTCTATTTCCGAACGAATTTCGCTATGCACTTCCTTCATTGTATGTCCGGGACGGACATCACACTGTGCAGCCATAGACAATTGTCGGTTGTACGTCTTGACAAGCGGCCATTCCCAACCTAGATATATACTGTCCGTTGCCTGAGCCAAAGGCACTGAATTACGGCCGTTCCATACGGGCATGTCCTCAAGTGCAGATTGTGACATCTGGTTTTCTCCAGACACGTGCAATAATACAGGAACTTTCTTGTCTTCATCACGATAAACACCAACAGATATACCATCGCTGGCACTTTTGACGGCAGCCATCATATCGGACTTTCCAATATTGATACGGCCAGCTTTCACCGGATTATATGCCGCATTGAACATCATTGCCTTATTTCCCCATTCGTTCCGTGCATTCATGACTTTCGGATTACGACGCATGATTGAGATTGCAACATTTGTCAGAGAATCAAGAACGCGCGGATCTTCACCGCTGAAACGTGCTTCAATAAGAGCCTGAGGAATTGAGTTCAATTCGAAACGGTTGACACGTACCAGAGCATCAGAGAAACGCTGTGCCAATTCATTCTGTAGTCCTTGTTGCATATCAACAGCCTTGGAAGTGCTTTCCGTCTCAACCAGGCATTGTGCATAATTACTTTGAGGTCCGTATGCCGCATTGGCGAGATAATAACGAGGAGGAGTCTGGCCGACAAATGTAGTGACATGACTTACCCCATCCTTTCGCAATAAAGTGTCAGCCATCGCTTCCGCCTGAGAAGAGGTCTCTTCAATGCGTGTTCCTTCAGGAAGCCACATATCGACGGAAAAATATTGTTTACTGAGAAGTGGCATGAACTGCTGTGGGATAAACCTGAATGCCCAACCGCACACGACGAGAAGAGCCACCATTCCTGCTACAACAACATATCGTTTGCGTATAGTCCACCGTAATGCCCTGCGGAACATATCGTAGAAACGACCTTGGAACAGTTCGTCCTTCAATTCTTCCGGACGGGGGCGACGCACAAATTCCTGAACGAAGAATACATTCTGAGAAATTGCAAAAACCCAACTAAGCAGCAATGAAACAGCAATAACGATGAAGAGCGACGACAACAGCTCACCTGTAATATGAGGCGACAAATACACCGGAAGGAACGTCAGGACAGCAATAAGTGTTGCTCCAAGAAGCGGCATTGCTGTTGTTTCAACGGCAGAAAGAATGGCAGTGCGCTTGCGCATACCACGCTGCATGTTTACAAGTGTGGCATCATAAACAACAATTGCATTATCAACCAACATACCCATTGCAATGATAATGGCGGCAAGCGACATACGTTGCAAAGCAATGCCATCTGCATACATATAGATAAGTGTTCCGAAAATAGAAAATACAAGTCCGCTGCCTACAAGGATTCCGTTCTTTAAACCTATAAAGAACAACAAAACCGCAATAACTGTTATAACAGAAATAATAAGGTTAAGCACAAATCCGTTGTTTGCCACAGCCGACTCATGCCCTTGGTCATATATAGGAGAAACTTCAAAGCCTTCAGGCATTTCCTGCTTATGATTTTCAATACATTGTTTAACCAGTTGCGCCATATCCACCACATTTCCATCAGAAACTGTTGAAATGGCGATACCTACAGCCGGCATTCCATCCTTGAACATGAAACTTCTAGCCGGACGTGAATAACTTTCGCGAACTGTCGCTATTTCTCCAAGACGGAAATAAGCTCCATCACGAGATGTCACAGTAAGATTCTCTATTTCCTGCAAAGAAGTGAAACTGCCGGAAGCCTCAACACGCAAACGATTGTGGGACGTCTCAACCGCACCAGCATCCACTACACGATTCTGACGTTCGAAAGCGGATGCGATATCAGCCATAGTTATGCCGCTGGCAGCAAGAAGCGAAGGCTTCGTTTCCACTTCAATAGTACGGTTCTGCACACCGAACAGTTCTACTTTTGCCACATCCTTCACAGTCAGCAACTTGTTCTTAAGAACCTCAGCCTGATCTTCCAGTTCACGATAAGAGTGCGTATCACTTCCCAAAGCATAAAAAACGCCCAACACGTCGCCAAAGTCATCATTGACAACAGATGTACCCGCGCCTGCCGGCAGACGTCCCTGTACATCGTTAACTTTACGGCGCAACTTATCCCATAACTGCTGCATGGCATCGGCACGTATCTCCTTCTTTACATAAACCGTGATTTTTGAGAGTCCGGCACGATTCTCCGTTTTCAGATAATACAATTCTCCGAGCGACTGGATTGATTCTTCCAACACATCTGTTACCTGTTGCTGTACTTCCATAGGCGATGCGCCCGGATAGGTTGTCGTGACAACTGCCTGTTTAATAGTAAATGGAGCATCCTCGAGTTTTCCCATACCATTATAGGCAACAATTCCACCTACAAGAATAAGTCCCAGCAACAACCAGCTGAGAGCCTTGTTTCTTAGGAAAAATTTGGCTACACTTTTCATCATTCAATACCTTTGCCCTTCTTTTTGTTTCCTATCACACTAACAATATCACCTTCAGACAAATACGACTGGCGTGTAACTGCCACCTTATCACCTGCCGTCAATCCAGAGACAATCTCAATACGTCCGTCAGAAAGCAATCTGCCCTGAACGACAGGACGTTTGATAACACGTCCTTCATTACTTATCAACCATACAAAACATTCCTCATTGTCGTTGCATACCGCTGTCTGAGGCACGCATACAGCAGGTCCGGACGGAGTCTGCGAATGAACCGATATCTCCATATTCCCGGACATGCCTCCCAAAAGTCTGTTATCCTTATTGTCAATCAGAGCCGTGAATTTAAACGAAAGATTATTTTCTCCGGCAGCCTGAGTCAAATAAGTTTTGTACGGTTTAAAATCTTTATTCGGCATATTGTCAAACACAATACGGCAAGATGCTGACGTATCATTGTTCCTCAATGCCACAGCCATATCTTCAGGCAGGAAAGTCTCTACCTTTATACTTGACAAATCAATAAATGTAACTACCGGCTGCGATGGCTGCACGTTTTGATAACGTTCTATATGAGTCTGCTGCACATATCCGTCAAATGGTGCCACAAGCCGCGTATCAGTATAACTGTTCTTGGCATTATCATAGTCGGCACGCGCTTTTGCATAGTCTGCGCGTGCTTTCTCATAGACAGAACCTGACACATTGTCTTTATCGTAAAGATTGGATATACGCTGATATTCGCTTTCTGTCTGTTTGCATATAGCTCCGGCACGTTCCTCGCTCACAACAAAGTCACGGTTGTCAATAGCCGCAATCATTTGTCCTTTTCTGAAGAACTGTCCATTCTGTACGGTAAAGTCCTTCACTGGTCCACCAACACGAAACGCAAGTTGTGTTACTCTGTAAGGCTCAGATATGAAAGTATAACGGCGCGACACAGATTCCGTAACTCTCTCTGCCGTCGCCACTTTTACTCCGACTTTCTCCTGCTGGGTTGCCTGTTTCTGTTTGCATGCCGTCAAAAGAAACACAGCCATGCTGATAAAAATAATACGTCTCATTCTTTATCTTATTACGTTTGTTTCAATATTATTTTGCGCTACAAATTTATATTTACATAAGCCGGATTGCAATACATATTTTCCTGAAACGTATAAATACGTAAACCGAAACGTATTTTATAAACACTGTAATGTAAAACAATAAGTCCGGCAATCATATTAAAATCTCTGATAACATAATTATAAATAATACCTGTTGTCGGAATTAAATTAATGTGAGTTCTACGAATTCACGTTAACACCAAGGGCTTGCCACACATATAACATGGTTTGCTTGCATTTCTCGCGTTTTATCTGTAAATTTGTACGTGAATATAAAAACTCGATGTTATGAAAGAAATAAGATGTCCTAAATGTCAGAGCGTGTTTCAGGTCGACGAGGCCGACTATGCTTCTATCGTCAGCCAGGTTAAGAACGCCGAGTTTAACGACGAACTCAATCGCAGGCTCGAAGAAGTTAGGAAACAATATGCAGCAGAACTGAAGGCCGACGTGATGAAGTCAGAACAGGCATTCGGACAGAAGCTGTCGGCAAAGGACATTGAAATAGGAGAAAAGAATACGGAAATAGAACGGCTGAAGGCTCGGATTGACAACATGGCGCAGGCCAAAACGCTTGAACTTGCCGGAGAGATGAATAAAAAGAATCAGGAGATATCAGAGCTGAAGGCCAAAATTGAGAGCATGGCACAGGCCAATGCACTCGAACTTGCCGGTGAATTGGCAAAGAAGGACAAGGAGATATCTGAACTGAAATCCACCATAGCGCAGAGTAAGGATGCCTGCCAGATAGCCGTGCTCGAAGAACAGCGCAGGTCGCAGGACGCACTGAAGGAGAAAGACAACAGGATTGTTGAGCTTACGGGCATGGTAAGCCTGCAGAAGAACGAAGCCGCACTGCGCGAGAGCAGCATGAAGGAATCATATGAGATGCGACTCAGGCAGAAGCAGGAAGAAGTGGACTACTACAAAGACATGAAGACAAGGATGTCGACCAAGATGGTCGGCGAGACTCTTGAAATACACTGCAGCACGGAGTTCAACCGCATGCGCCCGCTCTTCCCCAACGCCTACTTTGAGAAAGACAACGACGCATCGGGCGGCAGCAAAGGCGACTTCATATTCCGCGACTATGAAGACGGCTTTGAATACATCTCTATCATGTTCGAGATGAAGAACGAAATGGACCAGACGGCAACAAAGCACAAGAACGAAGACTTCCTGAAGAAGCTCGACGACGACCGCCGTGCCAAGAACTGCGAGTTTGCCGTACTTGTATCGTTGCTCGAACCTGAAAGCGAACTGTACAACACGGGCATAGTTGACATGTCGCACCGCTTTCCGAAGATGTATGTCATACGCCCGCAGTTCTTCATTCCGCTGATAACGTTGCTCGTGCAGACATCAAAAAAGAGCATAGAATACCAGCGCCAGCTGGCTGTGGCGCGCAGCCAGTCAATCGACGTAACCAACTTTGAAAACCGCCTGAACGACTTCAAGGAGAAGTTTGCCAACAACTACCGACTTGCGAGCGAGAAGTTCAAAACCGCAATCGACGAGATAGACAAGTCGATAACCCACTTGCAAAAGATAAAGGAAGCCCTTGTGGGCTCGGAACGCAACCTGCGCCTTGCCAACGACAAGGCAGACGGACTGACAATAAAGAAACTGACACACGGCAACCCGACCATGAAAGAGAAGTTCAAGGAGGCACGTGCAGTTGAAGAAAACGACGAAGAATGAACCAACCAAACTGCCGGCAGTCGGCGTAAACGGATACGGCAAAACCGTGCAACAAATAAAAGCATCTGTACTCTACAAATACAGATGCTTTTTTTATTTTTCGGTCTTTAAGCCTGAAATAAGCTTGACGACGGTTGAAATCCAGGCGGCAGAAATGTCATTTCCGCTCTTCCATCTTTTTCTTGTAGAAGTCCCTTAACACGTAGAATGCCTGTTTCTTCTGCCCCTGGTCTGATATGACACCCTTCCTGTTGAAGAAGTCCTGTATGCCGTGCAACTGGCGGCGGGCAGAACGGAAGTCCATGAGAATCCACGGTGACGTGCCGGCAAAGCCTTCCACACGGTTGTACATGTCCAACGTCTGACGGTAAAGTTCAGCCTGGTACTCTTCCGTCCAGCGTTGTGTCTTGTCGCCGTGCAAGCCATAGAGCGCACCGCCGCCGAACTCGCTGACAAAGAACGGTTTGTCGTAAGGGATGTCCCATTTGCGTGTGGCGCAGTCTTCCACCTTTCCGCCATACCAGCCCAGGTAATTGTTGAAACTTATAATGTCGACGTAACTGCTCATGTTGTCGTGCACACGGCTCGTATTGTTGTCTGTACCACTTACTTCCATCGCCATGCTTACCAGGCGGGTGTCGTCTTTCGCTTTGACGGTCTTCACCAGATTGGCAAGAAACTTGTCGCGCGCCGCACTGTGCGGAGTCTCGTTTGCCACCGACCATATTACGATTGCGCAACGGTTCTTGTCGCGGTCTATCATGTCGGTAAGCTGCTTCTGCGCATTGAGGTAAGTGTCAGGATTGTCCCAATGTATTGTCCAGTAGACAGGAATCTCGGACCAAACCATGAATCCCATTTCCTCCGCCATTCTTACCATCTTCTCATTATGCGGATAGTGTGCCAGTCGCACGAAGTTGCAGTTCAGCTCCTTTGCCCAGTTGAGCAACGTGCGGCATTCGGCCTCGTTGCTTACGCGGCCCTGCCTGAAAGGAGCTTCCTCGTGTATGGAGATGCCCCTTAAGAACACCTTCTTACCGTTGAGCAGTATGTCCTTGCCCGATGTCTCTATATGGCGGAAGCCTATCTTGTCGGCCAGCACTTCCGTCCCGTGCGTCAAAGTTACGTCGTAGAGCCTGGGCGACTCCGGCGACCAAAGCGCAGGCTTGGCCTTCAGGCTGAACTGCGCGCGGCCCTGCGCGTCGGTGGTAAGCTGCCTTTCCACCTTCAGCCCGTCGATGCGCAGGGTCACCTTCTCGCCTGCAACCGGCCTGCTAAGCTGCACGTAGCCCTGCAGTTCGTCGTATCTGCCTGCCGCAAGTTCAAGCCGGTAATCGTCTATCGACACTTCGGGCGTTTCAACAAGAAGCACGTCGCGGGTTATTCCGCCGTAGTTCCACCAGTCCGAATTTACCGTCGGCACATTCTCCGGCCGGCGCTCGTTGTTCACCCTGACCACAACGAAGTTGCCGCCGGCCGTCACCTTGTCGGTGATGTCGAAACAGAAAGGCGTAAAACCTCCCTCGTGTACGCCTAACTTTTCACCGTTAAGATAAACATACGCCAGGTAATTCACGGCTCCGAAATAGAGATAGACACGTGTCCCGGCCTTAGGCGTATAACTGAAGTCCTTCTTGTACCAGACACTGCCTTCATAAAAGAAAAGGTCGTCGCGCTGTGTGTTCCAATCGCCAGGCACGACCAACTGCTCTGCCGGACTAAAGTCGTACTCAACCATGTCTGAAGGGCCCTGCGGTTTTTGGTTCTTGAAAAATCCAGTCGGGCTTTCAGCCAGGCGGTAGTCATAGAAACCGGCGTCAAAAGGGTCAACTATTGTCTGCCATGTACCGTTGAGCGAAGTAATGTCGCGGCTGTAAACGTTTTGCAGCACAAGCTGCCTGCCGTCTTGTACAGTGTCCTCTCCATGCACATCGGCCGTAATGCCGAGAGCCAGGACAAGCAAGGTTGTAATGATCAGTGTTCTCATAAAAGCTTTATTATCACTAAGGTTTTCAATTAACATAAGTCTTGATTCACCGTAAACTACCAGAATACGGGCTATTGGCACACACTGCCTGGTTTTCATAGTGCCGGATCGGGAATACCGACCGGCAGCCGGCGCCGTTTTAACCGATGACAAAGTTACTAAATAAATGGGACTTCAAGCCCTCAGGCAGGTTTAAATTTGACGCACGACACAAATATCATACACAAAAAACGCACCTGCAATGCGTATCAATCAAACCACCCTACACCAACACAGTTGAAAAAATTAGGTTGACACACACCGACCTTGCGGCACGCATCAACCTAAAAATATAATCATTGTCTTAATTCCATGACATGGTGTCAGAAGCAGCCCGTGCCGTCGAAGCAATGGGTGCAGAGCTTGCACTTGGGCAGGCCTATGGCATCGACAAGATTCTCGAGCGTGTTAAACTTGAGAGAGGTCAGGCCGAGCCTGTCGCGCATGATGCCTACCATGCGCTCGTATTCGGGCGAGCCCGTTTTGGCATACTTCTCAAGATTCTTGTTCTCGTCGCCTTCAAGCTCCTTGATAATCCTGCGCGTTATAAGCTCAAGGTCGCTCTTTGATGCCGTAAAACCAATGAACGGGCATCCATAGATGAGCGGCGGGCATGCTATGCGCACGTGAGCCTCGCGCACGCCGTAGTCGAAGAGCACCTTCACGTTGTCGCGCAACTGTGTTCCGCGCACGATAGAGTCGTCACAGAACAGCAGGCGCTTGTCCTTCAGCATCGCACGGTTGGGTATCAGCTTCATCTTTGCCACGAGGTTGCGCAGCTCCTGACGGCTCGGCGTAAAGCTTCGCGGCCACGTCGGGGTGTATTTTGATATTGCGCGGTGATATGGCACGCCCTTGCCTTCGGCATATCCGAGGGCCATGCCCACGCCCGAGTCGGGTATTCCGCATGTGCAGTCAACTTCAGACTTGTCCTGCTGACCCATCTTCTTTCCCATCTCGAAGCGCACTTCCTCGACGTTGCGCCCTTCATAGCACGATGTGGGGAATCCGTAGTAAACCCAGAGGAAGGAGCATATCTGCATGCGCTCCTCGGGCTTGCGCATCTGCTCCACGCTGTCAGCCCTCAGGCGTACAATCTCGCCTGGACCCAGGTCGCGGTCAATCTCATAATCAAGGTTGGGGAAGCTGCTCGACTCGCTCGTCGCGGCATACGCGCCGTCCTTCCGTCCAATCACGATAGGCGTGCGCCCCCATTTGTCGCGCGCCGCTATAATTCCGTCCTCGGTTAGCAGCAGCAGCGAGCACGAGCCTTTAATCTTGGCGTAAACGTTCTCTATGCCTTCAACAAAGTTCCTGCCCATTATTATCAGCAGCGCTATAAGCTCGGTCTGGTTAGTCTTGCCGGAGCTGAGCTCGGCCAGGTGCATGTTACGTTCAAGCAAGTCTTTCTCAAGCTCGTCAATGTTGTTCACCTTGCCGACGGTTACTATGGCAAAGCGCCCCAGATGCGAATTGATTATTATAGGCTGCGCGTCAGTATCGCTGATGATGCCTATGCCTGAGTTACCTGAAAACTTGCCCAGCTCGTTTTCAAACTTTGTGCGGAAGTATGTGCTTTCAAGATTGTGGATTGAACGCATAAACTGCTTTGCTTCCGCATCATAAGTAGCGAGTCCGCCACGCTTTGTGCCCAGATGCGAATTATAGTCCGTGCCGTAGAACAGGTCTGTAACGCAACTCGACTTAGAGATTGTCCCGAAGAATCCTCCCATATAATATGTTTTTATTTGTTTTAAAGGTCCGAATGTTTTCGGCGAGACAAAATTACAAAAATATTGGTTAACTGTAATGAATATACTTACAGTTTTTTTTCTTGCGGGCTTTCCTTTCCGGCAAAAATTGTTCTATGTCAATTATACGACGGCAGAAGCCTGACACGCAAATGCGTTAAGACTGCAACCACCGCTAACCGTAAAAACAGGCGGAAAACACACAACCACAATCAATATAAACCCCGGCACGCTGGCACTAAAAAGCCTGTCAGCAACATGCCTGCCTGCACTGACACTGCGCCATGCAAAACAGCAGAACAAGCGTAAGGGCGAAGCCGTCACTGCGCCACCGTCAATAAAACGCCGTCCCGCACATCCTACCGTTTAACACGCTGTATACCAAGTATTTACAACCACACAGCAAATCTACTTACAAAAGGTTACCTTTCACACTGCAAAAGGTAACCTTTGAGGCTGTAAAAGGCCACCTTTGAGACGCCAAAAGGCGGCCTTTTGCAAAACCACTCCACAACACTGCCAGCCTAAAGGGTAAAAACACGGGGCACGGCCAAGGCTACACGCCATTTCGTCAGGCACCACTCCACCCCGTTTCCCAATGAATTACACAAACCGGCGTGTTGCCGGCATTGTTAACCGCAAACGGCATGCAGGCGGTAAATCCCATGCCGATGCCCCGTACAATCGGTTTTTCAATTAAATCATGCCGCACGCAGACACGGGAGCAAACATTCATTCAGCACACTAACATCTAACTTTTTGACAGTTTTCACACACATATCAGCCACATTAACTTCCTTAATGCATCAAAAGAAGGCGCGACACAGACATTCTGCTTTCATTATGTATAAATAAGCACTTTCAATTTTCCCTTACATTTCTTGCAACTTATACGTAAAAACACTATCTTTGCACGTTAGGAAAACAGACATATACGGCCGCCTTTGCATGCAACGACGGCTGACATTTGCGTTAACGACTACACATAATTTAATATACTTTGAAAATACTATGGCAAAGACAAGGCAGATTGTTGAGTGCGTGCCCAACTTCAGCGAAGGACGCGACAAAACCGTAATCAAGCAAATCACCGACGTTATAGAGAAAAGCGAAGGCGTAAAACTATTGGACGTAGACCCGGGCGAGGCAACCAACCGCACGGTAGTAACGTTTGTCGGCGAACCGGACGCAGTGGTTGAGGCTGCTTTCAAGGCCGTTAAAAAGGCCGGTGAAGTAATCGACATGCGCCACCACCACGGCGCACACCCGCGCATGGGTGCCACCGACGTGTGCCCGCTCGTGCCCGTTAGCGGAATAACCCTCGAGGAGTGTGCCGAGCTGGCACGCAAGCTGGCAGAGCGCATAGCCAACGAAATTGGCATACCCTGCTATTGCTACGAGGCCGCTGCGCTAAAACCTGAAAGGCGCAACCTGGCGGTCTGCCGCAAGGGAGAATACGAGGCCCTGCCCGAGAAGCTGGCCGACCCCGACGGCAAGCCCGACTTCGGCGCACGGCCGTATGACGAGGGCGTGGCCAAAACAGGCTGCACGGCAGTAGGCGCACGCGACTTCCTCATAGCCGTAAACTTCAACCTCAACACAACATCGACACGCCGTGCCAACGCAATAGCATTCGACGTGCGCGAAAAGGGACGTCCCGAGCGCGAGGGCAACCCAATAACAGGCACCATAAAGCGCGACGCCGACGGCAAGCCCATCATGCGTCCCGGTACGCTGAAAGGCACGAAAGCCATCGGCTGGTTTATCAAGGAATACGGCATCGCACAGGTTTCGATGAACATCACCGACATCAACGCCACCCCGCTGCACGTGGCATTCGACGAGGTTTGCCGCGCCGCACAGGCACGCGGACTGCGCGTAACCGGAACCGAGATAGTAGGCCTCGTGCCCGAGCGTGCCGTTATCGATGCCGGCAAGTACTTCCTGCGCAAGCAGCACCGCTCTACCGGTATACCCAAGGAAGACATACTTAACATTGCAATAAAGTCGATGGGGCTCGACGACCTGCGCCCGTTCGTACCTGAAGAGAAGGTGATAGAATATCTTCTCGACGCAGACAACAACAATAACGACAAGCTGACGGCACTGACCGTAAGAGGCTTTGCCGACGAGACACTGCGCGAATCGCCCGCACCCGGCGGAGGTTCGGTAGCCGCATACATGGGCGCACTGGGCGCAGCACTGGGCACGATGGTGGCCAACCTGTCAGCCCACAAACCGGGATGGGACGACCGCTGGGACGAGTTCAGCCAGTGGGCCGACCGCGGACTGGAGCTCGAAACCGAACTGCTACACCTTGTAGACGAAGACACCGAAGCCTTCAACCGCATTATGGCGGCATTCGGCATGCCCAAGAACACAGAGGAAGACAAGCGCCTGCGCTCGGAAGCAATACAGAGTGCCACCCTGTTTGCCGCACAGGTGCCGCTTGAAACAATGAAGACGTCGTTCAAGGCATTCGAGATATGCAAGGCAATGGCCGAAACGGGCAACCCCAACAGCGTGTCTGACGCCGGCGTGGGCGCACTGGCTGCACGCGCGGCTGTGCTTGGCGCAGGACTGAACGTTAAGATCAACGCGTCTTCACTGAAAGACAAGGCTGTGGCCGACGGACTTGTGGCAGAAGCCGAGAAGCTGATGAAAGATGCCGACGCCGCCGAACGCGAGATTATGACAATCGTTGAAAATACTATAAAAAAATAAATATGATGATGACCAAAGAGCAGTTTGCAGAGGAAATACGTGCCGGCATACCCGACGTATTGCCCGAACCGATGCCTTACGACACCGAAATAAACCATGCGCCGAAGCGCAAGGACATATTGACCAAAGAGGAAAAGAAACTCGCGCTGCGCAACGCCTTGAGGTATTTTCCCAAGAAGTTCCACGCTACGCTGGCACCCGAATTTGCCGAAGAACTTGAAAAATACGGCCGCATCTACATGTACCGCTTCCGTCCGCGCTACGAGATGTACGCCCGTCCGATTGACGAATATCCGCACAAGTCACTCCAGGCTGCCGCCATCATGCTGATGATTCAGAACAACCTGAACCCGGCAGTGGCACAGCATCCGCACGAACTTATAATCTACGGAGGCAACGGAGCAATATTCCAGAACTGGGCGCAGTACCGCCTGGCTATGAAATACCTGAGCGAAATGACCGACGAGCAGACGCTCGTAATGTATTCCGGCCATCCGCTCGGACTCTTCCCGTCGCACAAGAACGCGCCGAGAGTGGTCGTTACGAACGGTATGGTAATACCAAACTACTCTAAGCCCGACGACTGGGAGCGCATGAATGCACTCGGAGTGAGCCAGTATGGACAGATGACCGCAGGCTCATACATGTACATAGGCCCGCAGGGCATCGTCCACGGCACGACAATCACCGTGCTCAACGCCGCACGCATGCAGCTGAAGAAGGAAAAGGAGCGCAACGACATACACGGAATGCTGTTCGTATCGTCAGGCCTCGGCGGCATGTCGGGCGCACAGCCTAAGGCAGGCAACATAGCCGGAGTGGTAAGCGTGGTTGCCGAAATCAATCCGCTGGCTGCACAGAAGCGTTACGACCAGGGCTGGGTTGACGAGCTTCACACCAACCTTGACGAACTGATACCGTCAGTGCGCAAGGCGGTTGAAGAGAAGAAGACCGTGTCAATGGCTTACGTGGGCAACGTTGTCGACCTGTGGGAACGCCTCGCCGACGAAGGCATAAAGGTTGACTTGGGCAGCGACCAGACATCTCTGCACAACCCGTGGGCGGGCGGATACTATCCAGTAGGCATGTCGCTCGAGGAATCAAAGAAGATGATGGCCGAGAATCCCGCCGAGTTCCGCGAGCGCGTACAGGCATCGTTGCGCCGCCAGGTGGCAGCTATCAACAAGCTGACCGAACGCGGAATGTACTTCTTCGACTACGGCAACGCCTTCCTGCTCCAGTCTGAACGCGCAGGAGCAGACATCATGGGTGCCGACGGCAAGTTCCGTTACCCGTCATACGTACAGGACATCATGGGCCCGATGTTCTTCGACTACGGCTTCGGTCCGTTCCGCTGGGTATGTACTTCGGGCGACCCGAAAGACCTGGAGACGACCGACCGCATAGCAGCCGAAGTGCTCGAGGAAATAAAGAATACCGCTCCTGAAGAGATACAAGGCCAGATGGACGACAACATCCATTGGATAAAAGAAGCCGGACCAAACCACCTCGTAGTAGGTTCGCAGGCACGCATACTTTACGCCGACGCAGAGGGACGCGCCAAGATAGCCGCTGCATTCAACGAAGCTATCAAGCGCGGCGAGATAAGCCGTCCGGTAGTACTCGGCCGCGACCACCACGACGTGTCAGGCACAGACTCTCCGTTCCGTGAGACAAGCAACATATACGATGGCTCACAGTTCTGCGCCGACATGGCGGTACAGAACGTAATAGGCGACTCGTTCCGCGGCGCCACATGGGTATCGCTGCACAACGGAGGAGGAGTCGGCTGGGGCGAAGTAATCAACGGAGGCTTCGGCATGGTGATAGACGGAAGCGACGACAGCGCACGCCACATACGCGAAATGCTATTCTGGGACGTAAACAACGGCATAGCACGACGCAGCTGGGCACGCAACGAAGGCTCAATGCACAGCATCATACGCGAAATGGAACGCACTCCGGAACTGAAGGTCACAATGCCAAACCTCGTTGACGACAGCGTGATAGACGGAATCTATTAATAAAAGCACCGGAAGTTAAGAAGATATGACTATATGGGTTGGCTATGCCTGAAGGCAATACTCAAGTCGCATATCTTCTTAACTTTTGCTGTAAACAGCATATTCAATAAACATTTTTATTCTTAACCATTAAATAAAATAATATGATCCACCATATATCAGCCGAACATCTTACAATCGAACGCATCGGTGAAATAATAAAGAACGGCTATAAGCTTGAATTGAGCGACGACGCCCGCAACCGTATTGTGCGCTGCCGCGAGTATCTTGACAAAAAAATAGCTGAAACAAAAGTTCCTATCTACGGCGTGACCACGGGCTTCGGCTCCCTTTGCAACGTGTCAATAGGCAAAGACCATCTGGCACAACTGCAAATAAACCTGATGATGTCGCACGCCTGCGGCACCGGCGACCGCATGCCGAACGAGATTGTCAAGATAATGCTTCTCCTTAAGATACAGTCACTCAGCTACGGATACTCAGGCTGCCAGCTCGAAACAGTTGAACGCCTTATCGACTTCTTCAACAACGGCGTTTATCCGGTTGTTTACATGCAGGGCTCACTCGGAGCGTCTGGCGACCTTGTACCGTTGGCACACTTGTGCCTGCCATTAGTAGGACTTGGCGACGTTGAGTACCAGGGAAAGGTCATGACGGGAGCCGAAGTACTGAACTTGAACGGTTGGGAACCTATCCGCCTTGCTTCAAAGGAAGGACTCGCACTGCTTAACGGTACGCAGAACATGAGTGCATTTGCTGTATGGGCGTTGCTGAAGAGCAAACGACTGGGCGACTGGGCAGATACTATCTCAGCCATGTCGCTTGACGCTTATTGCGGACTTGTCGAGCCGTTCACCGACGCCGTGCACCAGGTTCGCCCACATAAGGGCCAGATTGAAACTGCCGCACGCATGCGCAAACTGCTTGAAGGCAGCGAAATCGTATCCAAACCGAAAGATTACGTCCAGGATCCGTACTCGTTCCGCTGCATTCCACAGGTTCACGGAACATTCAAAGATACATGGAACTACGTTTATTCGGTTATTGACACTGAAATAAACTCTGCTACCGACAACCCGACCGTATGCCCGGACGACGACATCATAATCTCTGCTGGAAACTTCCACGGCGAGCCGATAGCACAACCTATGGACTTCCTTGCCATCGCCGCATGCGAGCTTGCAAACATTTCGGAGCGCCGTATATACAAACTCGTTTCCGGAACACGCGGACTGCCAAGCTTCCTTGTTGCAAATCCTGGAGTAAACAGCGGTTTCATGATAACACAATACACCGCAGCTTCGGTAGTCAGCCTCAACAAGAGTCTCAGCACTCCGTCTTCAGTAGACAGCATACCGTCAAGCCAGGGCCAGGAAGACCATGTCAGCATGGGTGCCAATGCAGCAATAAAACTGTACAAGGTAGTGCTCAACACGGAGCGTGTGCTTGCAATCGAATTGTTCAACGCCGCCCAGGCACTCGAATTCCGCCGCCCGCTCAAGTCATCGCCAATCATCGAGAATGTGTACAAGGCTTACCGCGAGGCTATTCCCTTCATCGTCAACGACGAAGTAATGTACCCGCATATTAAACACTCTATTGACTTCCTTGAAAACAATGCGCCTGCTTGTCAGTAACATAGGAATCCTTGCCGGCATAGAAAATGCCGGCAAGATTCGTCTCCGTGGCGAAGAGATGAAAAGCCTCGGCCAGATAGACAACGCCTGGCTTCTCGTGGAAAACGGTAAAATATCGGCTTTCGGCAGTATGGACGACATGCCGGCAGAAGGATTGTCGGCAGACTGTGAAGTCAACGCACAGGGAGGAACGGTATTGCCTTCATGGTGCGACCCGCATACGCACATTGTCTATGCCGGCAGCCGCGAGGGCGAATTTGTCGACAAAATCATGGGACTGAGCTATGCCGAAATAGCCCGGCGAGGCGGCGGCATACTCAACTCGGCCGACTTGCTTCACACCCTGAGCGAAGACGAGCTGTACCGCCAGGCCATGCACCGCGCCGAAGAGATAATGCGAAAAGGCACAGGTTGTGTTGAAATCAAGAGCGGATACGGACTTAACACGGCAGACGAAATGAAGATGCTGCGCGTTATCCGCAGAATCAAGGAGGACACACCGATGCACGTCGTGTCTACATTCCTTGGAGCGCATGCCGTAGGACGCAGCTTCAGCCATGATGAATACGTAAACACGGTGGTAAACGAAATGATACCTGAAGCCGGCCGCGAGGGCCTGGCAGATTATGTCGACGTATTCTGTGACGAAGGGTTCTTCACCCCAGAAGATACCGACCGCATACTTGACGCTGCCGCCAAATATGGCATGAAGCCCAAAATACACGTCGACGAACTTGCCGCAACAGGCGGCCTGCCCGTCGCAGTGAAGCATGGCGCGCTTTCGGTCGACCATCTCGAGAACATGCCTGAGACAGAGTTCGACATCCTGAAAGACAGCAACACCATGCCGACCGTGCTTCCTGGTACGTCGTTCTTCCTCAACATGCCTTACGCACCGGCACGCAAGATGATTGACGCCGGACTCGGTGTGGCCTTCGCAAGCGACTACAACCCGGGCTCGACGCCGTCCGGCGACATGAAGTTCGTGGTTTCGCTTGCCTGCATAAAGATGCGTCTGCTGCCGACTGAAGCTATCAATGCCGCTACACTCAACGCCGCATACGCCATGGGGCAGAGCCAAGAATACGGTTCGATAACCGTCGGTAAAACGGCAAACTTCTTCATAACGGAACCGATACCGTCAATAGACTACATACCCTACGCATACACATCACCAATAATATGCAGAACGTTCTTGAACGGTAAGGAAGTGTAAGCCCGACGGGGAAATAATATAAAAGACAAATAAGCCGGTCCGAAAACAGTCGTGAGAATGACTTTCTTCGGGCCGGCTTGTTTATTTAAGACAAATCAAAAGTTGAATTTCCATTTTGCTCCGGCAATAATCCACAATCCAGGCTGTGGCACGTTGCCGTAGTCAACATAGTCGGCATCAAACAAGTTGTTGGCCTCAACATAAAGGCTATAACGCGGTTTCGCCCACGTCAGCCGGGCGTCCACAAGCGAATAAGGCTTATAGTCGCGGTTGACGCCCTGCGTGTCGGTATATGAACCCATGCGGTACTGATAACGGTATTTTACGTCAAAGTCAAGTCCCGGCAGCAAGCGCAGTCCGAGCCCAGCGACAAGCTTGTGGCGAAGATACTCAAGGGCGTATAGCGACTGTACGCCCGGCTCGCGGCGCTGGTCCTGGTCTATGTAGGCGTAAGCCACATCCAACGAACGCAACACACGCTGGGTTGGAAGCAGACTGAAGAAATCAAGTCCGACAGACGCTTCAACACCGGTTGAAGTTATCTTCGTATGGTTTACCGAAGTCCACACTGCATCTTCGCCCTGAGAAGTATCCATAATCCAGTCTATCATGTTACGGCCCCAGTTACGGTAAACCGAAAGCGTAGCGTTCAATCCGCCGGAGGCGTACTTCATACCCACCTCGACCGCGCTCATCTCCTCCGGGCGCAGGTGCTTGTCGGCCTTGTGGCCGTCAACCGAATAATATAACTCGGTAAACGAAGGCATACGCAAGGACGTGTTGAACGAGGCATACGCCTTCAGACTGCCTGTAATCGAGTAACTAGCGTCAAATCCGGGATACAGCTTGAACGGCATTTCGCTCCACGTATTCCTGACCGCCGTGAAACCGGCCGACAATGAAAGACCGCCAAGCGTGACATTGTGTTCAAGATAAAGACTGAGATTTGTACGGTTGAGGCCCAACGTGTAGTCACGGCCGGTACCGCCGATGTGTACAGGAGAGTTGAGCGGTTCGCCCAGGGTTGTGGATATAATGTCCTCGTTGCGTGCCTCCGCACCGAAAGCCGTGCGTCCTAACGTCCAGTCGAACCAGCTGTTAAGATTCAATCCTATAACATCGGTACGGTGGTAGTTGAACGGAGAACGGTCAGCATCGCCACGGTAAAACTCGAATCTGTCCTGATAACGGTTCCAGTAAACGGACGGACGGAAGTGGAACCTGCCTACGTTCGTCGTGGCCTGAACGGCCGTAAAAAATTTAGAAGAGTGCTCATACTGCTCGTCTGACAACGTGCTGTAAAACGTATTGCTGCCCCATCCTTTCAAGCTCATGCCCGCATGCCACGATACGGTGAGCCCGTCGTCGGTGTAATTGCCGTGGTAAAAGGCCTTCACCCCTTCATAGTCAGCATTGAGACTGCCTGCCTGGCTGCGGTTGTAACCGTCGCTGCGCATGTATCCGCCACTAATGTGGTTGCTCCATTTGCCCGTCTTGAGTCCGGCTCCGGCTTCCGCCGCCGCGTACCCGAACGAACCGCCCTCCGCGCTTACGCTTCCTCCGTTGTCCACGGTCTTGCGCGTAACGATGTTTATCGCCCCAACGAGCGCCGACGTACCGTAAATGCGGCCGGCAGGTCCTTCTATGACCTCAATGCGCTGAATGTCGTCGAGAGTTACTGGCAGGTCAAACGAGTTGTGTCCCGTCTGGGGGTCGCATATGTTAATTCCGTCGAGCAGTATCGCTATATGCTCGCTCGTGCCCCCACGAATGCTGATGTCGGTCTGCGCGCCGATAGGGCCACGCTGGCGCACATCAACGCCAACTGCGTATTTGAGCAAGTCGTTAACACTTTGTGCAGGCGCAGCGGCAATGTCGTCGCGTCCCAGCACAGTTACAATTCTCGGCACCCGGCCACCGGCCAGGGGCGCGCGCGAGGCTGTCACGTCAACCCCGTCAAGCACAACCGTGCGCACCGTGTCGGCCATGCCCGTACCCACCATGTCGGTGCGTACGCTTACGCCGTCGGCCTTGGCATAGGTCAGCGTGGCTACGCTAAGCGTGCACACGAGAACCTCGCGGCCTACACAGGTGAACAAGGCGTAGTTCTTGCGGCTGAAGTGCCTGAACTTGAAAATCTCGCGCTTGTTGAAAACTGTTTTGTACATAAGATTTAATTAGGTTAAGACGTCCCGCCTTTGCGGAACAAGACGCAAAATTAAATCTTAATAACGAACAAAAAGAATTAATACTGTTAAAAATGGTTGTCCGTCAATTGAGCTCTAGACCGAGCATTTCGCTCAATTTCTCGAACGCCTTGTTGTTAGCCTTCAACTCGTCAAAGCGTTCGCGGTTCGTAAGAATGCGCTTTACCTCTCCCGGCTGCGCCAGACGGACGTCAAGACTGAGGGCGCTGTTTCTCAATGCCTGTACAAGTGTATTGCGTATGCGTCCCTTTATCTTAACAATGTCGTCGAAGAGTATCTGGTTGTCGACAACCACCTCGACATGGGGAAATTCGGTTATTGTAGGAACGATGTTCTTCAGCCTTGAGGCAATGCCCGTCATCTGCTGCGGCATGCGGTTGCACATGGCTAACCACTGCGTCATCAGCTGTTCTTCGGTAAACTCATTCCGGTCGCCCGTATCCTTTACTTCGTCAACCGTTATTCCGATATCATTACGGTCCTCGCTTTTACGCTTCAGGTTTTCAAAAGTCTTACCTATTCTACCGAGTTTCAGCCCTTTAAGGCCAACAGGCTTCGCCTCGGACGGATGCGGTTCGTCCACAGATGCGCCGACACCGGCACCGGCGTTTGCCCCGTCAATATTACTATCAACGGTGTTAACCGGCACCGCCTTGCCAACGCCAATACGAGTCTCAGCCTCGGCCACCTGCATAGCCTCCTCCTTCGGCTGAGAACTCCTTAATCTTTTGAACAGGGATTTCAGTCTCTTAGGGCCGCGCCCCGACGCAGCCCCTTCGTCGTCCGGCTGCGTTATCTGCGATATTTCTATCAGCGTAAGCTCCACCAGCAGACGCTTGTTGCCGCTCTGGCGGTAGTTTATGTCGCAGTCGTTCATTATCTTCAATGCCTTGTAAAGGAAGTTTGCCGGACAACGGCCTGCCTGCTCCTTGTAACGCGCCGCCTGGCGCTCACTGGTCTGGAGCAAAGGCAGGGTCTGCTCGTCTTTCGCCATCAGCACGTTTCTTACGTGTACGGCAAGCCCGCTTATAAGGTGGGAGCCGTCGAAGCCCTTGTTTATTATATTGTTAAGCAGCACCATCACGTCTGCCGACTTGTTTGCCAGACAAAGGTCGATAATGTTGAAATAGTTGTCTGCGTCAAGCACGTTCAGGTCTTCTATGACCTTCTGGTACGTGATGTCGCCCTGGCAGAAGCTGGCAGCCTGGTCGAACACGGACAAGGCGTCGCGCATACCTCCGTCAGCCTTCTCGGCTATTACGTTGAGCGCCTCCTCCTCGTAAGTTATGCCTTCCTTTTCAGCAACCATCTTCAACTGCTTAACTATGTTGGGCACGGTCATGCGCTCGAAATCATAAATCTGGCAACGCGATATGATGGTCGGCAGAATCTTGTGCTTCTCTGTCGTGGCAAGTATGAAGACAACATGCGAAGGCGGTTCCTCAAGCGTTTTCAGGAATGCGTTGAACGCAGCCGTCGACAGCATGTGCACTTCGTCGATGATGAACACCTTGTACTTGCCGACCTGCGGCGGTATGCGCGTCTGCTCCATAAGCGCCTTGATGTTCTCGACCGAGTTGTTGCTGGCGGCGTCAAGCTCGAATATGTTGTAAGAGCGTCCTTCGTTGAATGCCTTGCAACTCTCGCACTCGTTGCAGGCCTCGCCGGCCTCCGTAGGATGCTGGCAGTTGATGGCTTTTGCGAAAATACGCGCACAGGTTGTCTTGCCGACTCCGCGCGGTCCGCAGAACAGGTAAGCATGAGCCAGCTTGCCGCTCTTGACGGCGTTCTTCAGCGTGGTGGTCAAGGCCTCCTGCCCTACTACCGTATCAAACGACATCGGGCGGTACTTTCGTGCCGAAACGATATATTCTTTCATAGTACGTGCAAAGTTAATCGTTTTATTTGAAAATTAAGAATAAACAAGTGAGAAACGTGGCCGGACATCAGGCTATTTGTTAAAACAGCCGCATGCGGCATGGTCTGAACGCAGAAGAATACACACCCAAACAATACCTGAAAAGATGTAAGGAAACAAACTGAAACGGATGCAGAACCAAGAGGTGGCCTTTCAGGCTGTAAAAGGTCACATATCAGGACGTAAAAGGTGGCCTTTTGCAATGCAAAAAGCCACCTTTTACAAGCACGGCGGGCAGACGTCTGCAAGTTGTTGGGATACAAGCTGTTACATTAAGCATAAATTTTATGGTGGCACGGCACACACATTCCGCCGGCAGGCATATCCGGCAGTCGGTACTCCCATTAGCCACAACAGGCCAATGGTTGTATGAAGAAGCCTGTTTAGCCGGCAGATTATCCCAGCACTATCAAGCCCGAGCCTGCCGGCAGGTTAATGATTGTTTTATGAATTAACACAGCCGCACTGCCTGTTTCTTACCAAAAGTACGTATATTTGCAATACAGAAAACACTTAACGGTAACGAAATGCAGTTCAGAACGAAAGTAACAATTGATAAACCGGACTTTAAGATAGGGCCTTGCGAGGAAATGCTGTTCGTAGGCTCATGCTTCGCCGACAACATAGGCAAAAGGTTCAAGGAAGAAAAATTCAGGGCAACGGTCAACCCGTACGGCGTGATGTACAATCCGGCGAGCATTCTGCACACGGTAAAACGGTGCGGCGAAGCTCCGCGCACGGCCTTGTTCACATTAGGCACCAACCATGTGTACATACTGAACGAGACAGGCGAAATCGTAGACAACTGCGCCAAACGCCCGCAACGGTTGTTCACCGAACGCGAACTTTCTGTCGACGAGTGCTTCGGCTACCTGCTCGAAGCCGTCGACATACTCGCCGCAAGGCGCCGTGACGTGAAGGTAATAGTGACGGTAAGCCCGATACGCTACGCCAAATACGGCTACCACGGCAGCGCCCTGTCTAAGGCTGTGCTGCTGCTTGCCGCCGACAAGCTGGTGAAAGAACGCCCCGGAACGGCGAGTTATTTCCCCGCATACGAGATTGTCAACGACGAACTGCGCGACTACCGCTTTTACGCTCCCGACATGCTGCACCCTTCGGCACAGGCTGTGGAATACATTTGGGAAGTCTTCTCAGAAGCGTATTTCTCCGACGAGGCTAAACGATTCGTCGAGGAATGGCGTCCCCTGAAGGAGGCGCTGGGGCATAAGCCGTTCCATCCAGAGTCTGCCGAATATCGTGAATTTATGAATAAAACAATGTTAAAAGTTAAGGAGTTTTCAAAAAAATATCCGAACTTTGTACTTTAGAAAAGTTGGAAAAGTAATTTAAGGTAAGAATTTTGAGCAGCAAGGCCCGGCCTTGCTTCACCTTGACAATACCTAACAGCTTTAAATAGTTGGTTTTATATGTCCTACACTATTGAAAAAGTCACCACACTGATAGGCGCGCGCCGCTACGGCACGGCCGAAGGTAACATACGCTGGCTGCTGACAGACAGCCGCAGCGTGTGCTTCCCCGAAGAAACATTGTTTTTCGCGATACGCTCCGAACGCAACGACGGGCACAAATACATCGCCGACCTGTACCGCAGGGGAGTAAGAAACTTCGTTGTCGAACAACTCCCCGGCGAGTACGACACGGCATACGCAGACGCTAACTTCCTGAAGGTGCCACACTCCGTGAAGGCACTGCAACGCCTTGCCGAACGCCACCGCGACGAATTCGACATACCCATTGTCGGCATAACAGGCAGCAATGGCAAGACCGTTGTAAAGGAATGGCTGTACCAGTTGCTCTCACCGTCGATGATAGTGACACGCAGCCCGCGCAGCTACAACTCGCAGATAGGCGTGCCGCTTTCTGTCTGGCTGTTGGACGAACACAGCCAGGTCGGAGTGTTCGAGGCCGGCATCAGCCAGAAAGACGAAATGCCTGCGCTACGCGACATCATACAGCCCACGGTAGGCGTGCTGACAAACCTCGGCACTGCACATCAGGAGAACTTCGCATCCCTGGAAGAGAAATGCACGGAGAAGCTCATACTTTTCCATGACACACAGGCCATAGTGTACCCCTGGGACGACGAGATTGTAAGAAGTTGCGTTGAAAAGCTCGACTATAAAGGCCAACGGATAGCATGGTCGACGAAAGACAATGCTGCCAAGATGTTTGTGAAATCTGTCGTGAAGGAGAACCTGTCGACCACTGTCAACTATGTATTCGACGGCGTGGAAGGCTGCTATACGCTACCGTTCATCGACGAAGCGTCAATATCAAACTCCATCGTCTGCGCTGCAATAGCCCTTTATCTCGGACTAGCAACCGAGCAGGTTGCGGCACGCATGGCAAACGTAGAGCCTGTGGCCATGCGCCTCGAAGTAAAGCAGGGACAGCACGGATGCACGCTTGTGAACGATTCGTACAACTCTGACATCAACTCGCTCGACATCGCGCTCGACTTCATGAGCCGCCGACCCGACCACGCCGGACGCAAACGCACCCTGATACTGAGCGACATCTACCAAAGCGGAAAAAGCGGAGAGGCATTATATAAAGAGGTATCAGACTTGGCTAAAAAGCGCGGTGTACAGAAATTTATCGGCATAGGACCTGAAATAAGCGCCCATGCGGATGTAATAGACATACCCGAAAAATATTTCTTTACCGACTGCCACGAGTTCATAGCCAACAGCGTATTCACATCATTGCACGACGAAGTGATACTGCTTAAAGGTGCACGCAGGTTCAGTTTCGACCGTCTGACAGAGCTTTTGGAGCAGAAGGTACACGAAACAATACTTGAGGTTAACCTCAGTGCAGTGGTGAAGAACCTCAATTACTACCGCTCGTTCATGAAGCCGACGACGAAGATAGTGTGCATGGTGAAGGCCGACGCATACGGAGCAGGTGCCGTAGAAGTGGCAAAGACATTGCAAGACCACCGCGTTGACTACCTGGCAGTAGCCGTGGCAGACGAGGGAGTGACGCTAAGGAAGAACGGCATAACGTCGAACATTATGATAATGAACCCTGAAATGACGGCTTTCAAGACAATGTTCGACTACGACCTTGAACCCGAAGTCTACAGCTTCCGCCTGCTCGACGCCCTCGTTAAAGCAGCAAGGAAGGAGGGAATAACCGGCTACCCCGTACACATTAAGCTCGACACAGGCATGCACCGCCTCGGATTCAATCCACAAACAGACATGGACGAGCTGATAAAACGGCTGAAACAGCAGAACGCAATAATACCGCGTTCGGTATTCTCACACTTCGTCGGCTCCGACAGCGACGACTTCGACAACTTCTCCGAACGGCAGTTTGCCCTGTTCAAGGAGGGCAGCGAAAAGCTGCAATCGGCATTCAGCCACAAGATAATACGCCACATGGACAATTCAGCCGGCATCGAACACTTCCCCGAACGCCAGCTCGACATGTGCCGCCTTGGACTGGGACTGTACGGAATAGACAGCCGCGACAACTCAGTGATAAACAACGTTTGCACACTGAAGACCACCATACTGCAGATACACGCCGTGCCTAAAGAAGAAACCGTAGGTTACAGCAGGAAAGGCAAATTGACACGCGACAGCCTGATTGGCGCAATACCCATCGGATATGCCGACGGCTTGAACCGCTTGCTGGGCTGCGGCCGCTGCTATTGCCTGGTAAACGGCAAAAAAGCTCCTTACGTAGGCAACATCTGCATGGACGTGGCAATGATCGACCTAACAGACATAGACTGCAAGGAAGGCGACACCGTGGAAATATTCGGCGACGATTTGCCCGTCACAGTGCTTTCAGACGTAATGGGCACAATACCTTACGAAGTGCTGACTAGCATCAGCAACCGCGTAAAACGGGTCTACTTCCAAGACTAACTGATAAAGGAGCCAGGGAACAATAAATACGTTTCTTGGCTCCAATCTTGTTATTAAGCTATTTTAACGAGCTTGTATGTTTTTTTTAATGAAAAAACAGTAACTTTGCGCAAACTTACTTTTAAACAGATACTATTAATCAAATTATCAAATAATGAATCCGATTCAAACTACTAAAATGACCAACTTCCGTTGGATCATTTGTGCGTTGCTTTTCTGCGCTACGACGGTGAACTACCTTGACAGGCAGGTTCTCTCGCTTACGTGGAAAGACTTTATTGCACCTGAGTTCCACTGGAATGATGCCCATTACGGCATGATTACCGGTTTCTTCTCTGTGTTTTATGCGGTATCTTGCTTGTTCGCAGGTAAATTCGTCGACTGGATGGGCATAAAGAAAGGTTATCTTTGGGCCATCTTCATCTGGTCGTTGGGCGCATGTTTGCATGCCGGTTGCGGCTGGGTTACAATGGAAATCGAAGGACTCGACTCTGTCGCCGCCCTCCGTGCAGTTGAGGCAGGAAGCGCAATGGCTGTCGCAATCGCTACGCTTAGCGTGTGGTTGTTCCTCGTATGCCGTGCAATCCTGGCATTGGGTGAGGCAGGAAACTTCCCTGCAGCCATAAAGGTTACTGCTGAATACTTCCCGAAAAAAGACCGTGCCTTCGCCACATCAATCTTCAATTCAGGCGCATCTGTCGGCGCTTTGGCAGCTCCGTTGACCATTCCTATCCTCGCAAAGCATTTCGGTTGGGAGATGGCTTTCATCATCATCGGTGCCATTGGTTTCGTATGGATGTTCTTCTGGGCTCATCTTTATGAGAAGCCTGAAAACTCAAAGCACGTGAACAATGCAGAGCTTATCTACATCAACCAGGACGAGGAAGAAGAAAACAAGCCTGCAGAAGCTGCAAAAGAAGAAAAGACAATTCCTTTTATACAGTGCTTCAAATACAAGCAGACATGGTCGTTCGTTGTAGGTAAATTCTTCACAGACGGTGTTTGGTGGTTCTATCTGTTCTGGGCTCCGGCTTATTTCTCAGACCAGTTCGGTTACGAGTCATCATCAACCATGGGTATGGCGCTTATCTTCGTGCTTTACCTCATTGTTACAGTGCTATCAATCTACGGCGGTTACCTGCCCAAACTCTTTGTAGAGAAGAAAGGCATGGGCCCGTATGCAGGCCGTATGCTCGCAATGCTTATCTTCGCATTCTTCCCATTGTTCGCATTGTTTGCCCAGCCGTTAGGAAACAGCTCTGTATGGTTCCCGGCAATAATAATAGGTCTTGCCGGCGCAGGACACCAGGCTTGGTCAGCAAACTTGTTCTCAACCATCGGCGACATGTTCCCGAAATCAACAATCGCAACTATCACTGGTATAGGTGCCATGGCCGGAGGTATAGGCTCACTGCTCATCAACCTCGGCGCTGGTGAACTCTTCACATACGCTGAAAACGCAGGTACAGCATTCACATTCCTCGGTTTTGAAGGCAAGCCAGCAGGCTATATGATAATCTTCTGCATCTGTGCTGTTGCCTATTTGCTGGCATGGGTTATCATGAAGGCCCTCGTACCTAAGTACAAGCCTATTGTTGTAGAATAATAAGAACTGAATTTAATAAGCATAAAATAAGAAGGATGCTCCCTGATTTGGGAGCATCCTTCTTATTATTTCCACGTCGTCCAACACAAAACAAGTAGAACGATTCATTTATTCTTCTTTTCCAGATTTATCAGTAACAGGCCTATCGCAGTCCAGATAAGTTCCCTTATGCGGACTATCAAAGCGACAAAGATACCTGCACTTGCCGACAGGGCCAACCCCGCAGTTGACATGATAAAACCTCCCTCACGGCCTCCCAACTGCAATGGAATGAAAAACAGAAGGTTGGCAAACAGGCTGGTGAAAGCCAATATTAAGACACACTGGGCGAAACTTACATCGGCTGTCAGCACTAAAAGTATGAACATTATCTCAAAAGCCGAACAGAAGCGGCACGCCAACTCGAGCAACACCGCTGAAACAAACGACTTGCGGTTCTGATTGTGCAGGGCTGCAATCTGGCTGTCGATAGTGTCAAGTTGTTCTTTATGCCGCTCGACGAAGCCCCTTGCCCACTTCTTCGCCCCTGGAATATGCTTGAGCAGATTCATAAGTCTTACAGCCATGCCTTTGCGGTAACCTTTGATGAAAAACCATACACCTAAAAGGCAGAATGCTCCTGCCGACGTGAGAATGATGCCCATAAAGAAATTCAAAGGCTCGGTAAGCAAATATATCAGAATCGACAATATCCAAAAAAGGAAGTGGCTGAAGATATGGGTCATGGCATAAAGGATTACCGAAGACGACGCCCGCTCCGGCCCAATCTTGGGCGACAACGACATAACACGGTACGGCTCGCCTCCCATAAGCCCGCAAGGAGTCGTATAATTCAACGCAAAACCGGATACGGTAATCTTGTAAAGCCAGAAAAAATTAATTTTTGTTGGTTCATTAGAACCACTTTTAATGATGATATACCACGTGGCCGTATTGAACATATACAGAAAAGCCCACAAGGCAACAACGGCAAAAAACCAATATCCGGCACTCTTTAATCCGTCCCAAACCTGCCGATAGTCGAGCTGTGTCAACATAACGGCCAGCATGACAATGCCGAACAAGAAGAACAGGTTCTGATATTTCTTCTTCACTACTACGACTGTTTACTCTGTAAAGAATTAAGAATCAAGAAAAACATCCACACGGACAAGACTGCACATGCTAACGGTTTCCTTAATTCTTAATCCAAACATGTATTATTAAGATTATTCCTTATTCTCCTTAGCCTTGGGTATGTTGAACCTTACCTTCTCGCTGTCGTCGCGCTTCTCGTGATACAATTTCTCCAACGGATTGGCAAGCGGCTCGTCATACTCAGCCCTATTGCGGAATACATCAATAGCTACGTAGACTGCATGACGCAAAGAGCTTTCGTCGGCAACGTTTTTACCAGCTATTTCATAAGCCGTACCATGGTCTGGAGAAGTGCGGACAATAGGCAGGCCTGCCGTAAAATTGACCCCGTCGCCCCTGTCAAGAGCCTTGAACGGCGCCAGGCCCTGATCGTGATACATTGCCAACACACCGTCGAACGACTCGTAACCGCCGTGTGCGAAGAAACCGTCGGCTGCATACGGGCCAAAGGCATAAACACCGTTGTCTGAGAGTTCCTTGATGGCAGGTATTATGATATTATTTTCTTCAGTCCCAAGCAGGCCGCCGTCACCGGCATGGGGATTAAGAGCAAGTACGGCTATACGCGGATTGGATATGCGGAAATCGCGCTTCAATGACATGTTGAAGATGGTTGCCTTCTCGACAATAAGATCTTTCGTCAAGTTCTTGGACACGTCGGCAATGGGCAGATGCGTAGTCACCAGCGCGACACGCATGATATCGTTAAGGAGAATCATCAACGACTTGCCTCCACCGACACGCTCTTCAAGATACTCCGTATGCCCGCAGAAGTTGAAACCGTCGCCCTGTATGTTGTTCTTGTTTATCGGAGCTGTGACGAGCACGTCCAGAAGTCCATTCTTATAATCCTCAACCGCACGCTCAAGGGCCTTGAACGACGCCATGCCGGCCTCCTTCGACGGACTGCCGAGTTCAACCTTGACCTCCTCGTCAAACGTAGGCAGAAGGTTAAGCTTACCGCTATGTGCATCATCAGCCGAATTGATAATAGTAAAGTTTGCCTGAATACCGAGCGCATTACGATGATAAGCTGCCACCTTCGGCGAACCGTAAATTATCGGGGTGCACAGCTCAAGCATAGCCGGTTCTGAGAAAGTCTTGAAAATAACCTCATATCCTATGCCATTTGTGTCACCGTGCGTTATGGCAACGCGTATTTTCCTGTTTTCCATATCTTTATATTATTAATTTAATGTGACGGAGCATCTAAAGGCTAGTGCCCTGCAAGGCCGTGAGCGGGCCATGCCGTCCTCCACCATCATTCTACTTCTTTACTTTCTTCATTGTGTACAGTGCCGCCTCCACCTGCCTTAACAGGTTGCGTTTCTTCATGCCTGGCGCATATACGAACGCCTCTGCCACTACAATCCTGCGGCTGGCCGAATCGACAACCGAGTGCGACACAAACGGACCGCCCATGGCGTCGCCCTTCATCGACCAGAGTCCGCGACAGACCATCATGCGGCGTCCTTTCACGGCAACCATGCCGCTCGATACGGTTTCAATGTCCGTCTGCATATACATTCCGGCACGTTCGCCGGGTATGTTAACCTTCATGACACTGTCGCGCACATGCAAAGCCCTGACAGGGTCGAGGCTGTCGCCGGCGTATGAATAAATGCAAATGTTACTCATACCATCCGGCGCATTGTCAGAAAACCAGACGAAACCGCGCCCACGCTTGCCCGACTTCATGCCGGCAGGTATCTTCATGTCATAGCCGAACATTTCACCGACCACGCCCGAAGCCTTGGCGTTAAGGCCTATACGCGCTATTCCGCCGCTTATCTCAGAACGTACGAGCAGTTCGGTAAAATGTTTACCCATGCGCGGCATGTCAGCCACAAGGGCTGAATCTGACGCCGCGTTCAGATAAACCACTATCTGTGGCTTGGCCCACACGTTCCTTTCATATCTGATCATCGTCCGCGTAAACAAGCGCGGATTAACGTTTACTATGACAATGCTACGCGCCAGTCTGGCAATTTGGTTGAAACGTACGCTGTCAGTAACAGAGACATCGAACATCGGCTCTTTCTGCGGCAGTCCTGGCACGTCTTGCGACAGTATACTGTCCACGGCTACGACACCACGGCCATTACCCGATGCAGCAAACAGAAGGACCTCGTAAGGCCGTCCGCCGCTGCTTGGCAGCAACGAGCCCTGCCCCTCGCATGACACAGCCACAACGGCGACGAGCGCAAGCCAGACAAGCACGTGCCTCATCACTCGCCGGCGGCATCCTTCCTTGCCGTGCTCAACAGTCCGCAGGCTGCATAAATGTCTTGCCCGCGGCTGGCCCTAATCGTAGTAAATACGCCATGCCCTGTCAGATAGTCGCGGAATGCTTCCATGCGTGAGTCGTCGGCTCCATGCAGGTCAACACCCGGTATCTGGTGAAACCGAATAAGGTTTATGCGGCAGTCGAGTCCCTTCAGCAGCTTGATTATCTCACGCGCGTGCATCGGCGAGTCGTTCACTCCGCCGAAGACTATATACTCGAACGACAGGCGGCGTTGGTGGCTGAAGTCATAATTGCGGAGCATCTCGACAACGTCTGCAATGGGCATGGCTTTCTCCGCCGGCATCAGCATCGCGCGCTGCTCATGTATGGGCGAATGCAGGCTTATGGCAACATGGCACTCGCTTTCCTCGATAAAACGCTTCAGCTTGTTCTTGACGCCTACACTGCTTACGGTTATGCGCTTCGGACTCCACGCATATCCCCAGTCCGCCGTCAACGCCCCGGTGGCCTTGAGCACATTGTCAAGATTGTCCATAGGCTCGCCCTGGCCCATGAACACGATGTTGGTCAGCTTATCGCGCTCGGGCAGCGAATATATCTGGTTGAGTATGTCTGCCGTTGTCAGGTTGCCCTCGAATCCCTGCTTACCGGTCTGGCAGAACAAGCAGTTCATCTTGCACCCCACCTGCGACGACACGCAAAGCGTGGCGCGGTCGTTGTCGGGAATGTAGACGGTCTCTACAAACTTGCCTGACGACGTTGGGAAAAGGTACTTCACAGTCCCGTCGACAGACCGTTGGCTCTCGGCAGGGGGCATGCACCCTATTGTGTAACGCTCTTTCAACAGCTCGCGGTTGCCCTTAGAAATGTCGGTCATGCCGTCTATGTCCATAACATGCTTCACGTAAAGCCACTTAGCCATCTGCCCGCCGGCAAAAGCAGGCATGCCCAGCGACTTAGCCACTTCCTTCAACTCGGCAAGCGACTTGCCCAAAAGAGGTTCAATCATTTCAGTAAATTTATATTATCAGCAGCCCGGTTATGTTTTCAGACAAACGGACTTATACACATAAACAAGCAGGAACGGTTCTCAATACCCCTGCATACCAGCCCGTCATCCGTTAACTTTACTGCCAGTGAACTAAATAATATGCAAAGATAATGCAAAAATCTGATTATCAGAAATAAAAGACAGATTGTTTAACATCAGGCAGCCGAAATTCAGGTTAACGCCGCATGCAAAACGGCCCTGTTGCAAAAGGCCGCATATTGCACGACAAAAGGCCACCTTTTACACGGTCAAAGGCCGTCTTTTGGGAGCCAAGACACGACCTTTTACAAAACAGCGGCAAAAGCATTGCGCAAGACATGGAATCAGGGCATCAGCACATACGGATATCGAATGAGATTTACACATCACAACCGCCTCAAAAAACCGCCCAACATGGAAGGAATAAATAAAGCAAGGCAAAATAAAAAAAGCAAGACGCGCTGCTGATATTGCGCGTCTTGCCTTATTTTAATAGCGGAAGCATTAAGAATGTCTTAAGACTTCCAGGCTTATCACCTGAACTTATTCAGCCAACGGGTCAAATGTACCGTTTGCACCACCGTTGTTATAATCTTCCCAACCGATAGTCTGCTCGACTGAATTCATGTTGCTCTGAGCTCCACGAGGCAGACCGAGGAAGTAATAACGCGGCAGGAAGTTAATATACAGATTGACCTGGTTCTGGTCGCGGCTGTCGCCCTTCTTGTCCTTGCGCACAAGGTTTGCATCATACCAAGCCTTCAGAGTCTCGAGCTGCGGGGCAAGGTCTTTACGCATGTCTACGCCTGCGCAACGCTCGACATCCTTAAGCGGATCGCTGTCGAATGTAGTGCCGCCAAGACCGTCGCTATGGTCATTGTTAACACGGAACTCCATATTCTCGCGACGCTGGCCGTTGAGTTGTGTGAATCCAAGCCATGTACAAGTGTTGCCACCCCAACCTGTAAGCGTCCATGTAGAAGGCGCACCGTCAATAGAGTTGAAGCTCTTTCCTCCGTCGTACAGCAACCAGCGGCGGCAGTCGTCAAAGCGTTTGCCCTCGTATGCGAACTCAATCTGGCGCTCGTAAAGTATTGCTGACATACATGCAGCCTGGTCACTTGCCAGACTTGCCTGGAGACCGCAGTCGCCGGTATAGCCGGCACGCATGCGTATCTGCTTGAGATATTCTACAGCCTCGTCCATGTGGCCTGCACCACAAGCAACCTCAGCAAGGTTAAGCAACACTTCTGCATAACGAAGTTCGATGTACGGCTGGGCTGAATATGCGAAACCACCGTTGCTTGCAGTTGCGTTATAATTGCCGTAAAGCGGATTGGTGTTTATGTCCAAATCGTCAGAGCGCTTGCGCACATACACGCCGCTGTTGCTTTGCAGCAGGTTGTCGGCAGCATACTCGTTGCTGCTATTGTCGTTATCACGGTCTTCAGCGCTGGTGTACCATACATAGTTCCAAAGTACATAGTTGGTACCATTGTCGTAAGACGGGTTGTTAGGATTCTTTTCCTGCAAAGTGTTGTTACCGTTATATGCCCAACGGAAACCGGGGAACGCAAACGTACGGTAGAAACGCGGGTCACGGTTCATGAACGGATGCTCACGGTCGTACTCGTATGAAGAGGCGTCAAGTTTCTTATACGTGTTGGCTGTAGCCGGACGCTTACCGTCGGCCATCGGGAACATGTCGACAAGCATGGCTGAAGCGTTCTTTCCTGAGCCAGAAGTATTGCTCGGGCGGATATAACGCTCCCAGCTGTTGTTCTTCTGCTGGTCGCCAGCCTGTATCGTGTTGAACAATGTAACGAATACAGCCTCAGGGTTGGCAGTTGTACGCTGGTTAAACTGGTTTGCAAAGTCCGAACCGTTTACATTGTTTGTAGTCTGGTAAAGACCGTAACCACAAGCCTTGATTGAGTCAAGCTCGGCTGTCATAACCTCGTATGCCTTCTGCCAGCGGCTTTCGTCATTGGCACGGTTGAACAACGGACTTGCCCACAACAGCAGCACACGTCCCTTGAGTGCAAGCGCAGTACCTGTTGTTACACGTCCCCAATCGGTTGTCGCCCATCCGCCATTCATTGTTTTAGCAGCAAGCATCTTGGCTGAACGATCAAGGTCTTCACACATGAATTCGATACACTCCTTGGTCGTGTTACGGAGATTGACAACACCCTCAACAGGGTCCTGAACCTCAGTTACGATTGGCACTCCGCCATAGAACTTCACAAGGTTGTAATAACACCATGCACGGAAGAAGTAAACCTGACCGAGCAACTCGTCTTTCTGTTCCTGTGGAAGTGTTCCTTCAGAAATTCCCTTTATAACATCGTTTATGTTACGGATACGACCGAAAGAGTTTGCCTGGATATTGTTAGGAGTTCCAAAGAAGTAGTCAGGAGTCGCCGTACCGGTCATGGTATTCAACGGGTTCTGCGGATCAAGGAAAGCACTGAAACCGCTGTACTCCTCAGTCGACTTACCGGCATTGTCATTGCTGCCCGAAGAAGGATACTGCCAAGTGATGTCAGAGTTAGTAGTCGGAAGACACCAACTATAAACATCGTTTACACGGAGCTGAGCTCCGGTGTAATCGTTGTAAATTTCTCCTGTTACGTTGTCGTAATTCTTCTTGTCCTCCAAAAATTCATCGCTACACGCAGTAAACGCAAGGCAAGAAGCAAGACCGAAACCGAACAGTTTTAAAATATTTGTATTCATCTTTACTTTCTGTTTGATAATTGTCATGAATGAATTAGAATGACAGGTTCACACCTACCGTGAACTGCCTCAATACAGGGTAAGAGCCGTAACTGCACATCGGGTCGATGTAGTTGTCTGGATACGGATTGTAGAAGCTCAGGAGGTTCTGTCCTGTAATATTTACACGCGCGCTCTGTATACCAATCTTCTTTACAAGATTTGACGGAATAGTATAAGCCAGGGTCAGACGGTTAAGCTTTACACGTGTGCCGCTTACACGCCAGAACGAAGATGTACGAGCATTGACGCTCTGATACTGGAGGTTAGGCAGGCTTCCGTTACGGTTTTCTGCAACTACAAGATTTCCGGCTGCGTCATATATGTCCTGATATGAGTACATGTTGTCAACATTCCAGAATGAAGGCATGTTTGTGAATTCCAAATCGCCTACACCATCACCAGACTCGAGTGCGGCACCGTCGATAAAGCTGTATCCACCCCATGAAGCATTAAGCTGTGCAGAAAGTGAGAATCCTTTCCAGTCGGCACCGAGGTTCATAGTCACTCCATAAGGATTTGAGCGGTTAGAGAGACAAACCTGGTCAAGGTCTGCGTCAACGACACCATCAGGACCAGCATAGCTGCCATCTGTCTGCTGAGGTCCGCGAATGTCCTTATAGATAAGCATACCCGGACGAACCTGATCTTTACTCATACCAAGATAACTTGTGATGTTATTCTCTGCAAAATACTCCTCGATATCCTGGAAGCTGCGGAACATACCAACACACTGCAAGCCCCAAAGACCTATATCTGTACGTCCGCCTTTTCTGATTTGACGGTAGATATAGTCGGTCTCCCAGTCCATGTTGAGAACTTTATTGTCAGAATAACCAGTGTTGATTCCAATTTTATACTTGAAATCTTTTCCAATCTTGTCACGCCAAGTAATGCCGAGCTCATATCCCCAGCTGTCCATCTCACCGAGGTTGACTGAAGCCGACTGTGTACCTATTGTAGCCTCAATTGCCTGGCTTATGTTCATAAGCATCTCGCGGTTCCACTCACGATACATATCGAATGTAACAGAAAGACGGCTGTTCAACACATTGAAATCCAAACCGAAGTTTGCCTTGTAAACCTTATCCCAGTGTACGTCACGGTTTACGGCAGAGTTGTTACGGTTGATTGTGATACGGCGCAAGCTGCCGCTGTCCATACCTGTACCAAATACAGGGCCACGGTTTGCATCCTGTGCATAAACCTGCATCCACTGCCATGGTGAGATATTGTCACGACCTGTGATACCGAACGATGCACGCACCTTCAAGAAATCAACCCAAGGCAGGGCCTTCTTAAACCAATTCTCCTCTGACATAACCCAGCCCAAGCTACCTGACGGGAACACACCCCAATAATTCTCAGGAGCAAATTTGGTTGAAGCGTCTGAACGAATAAGGAATTCTGCAAGATACTTGTCAGCATATGCATAATTCAAACGGCCAATGTAAGAGAGTGTACCGGATTCACTGCGGGTGAATGTTATCACCTGGGTATTTGCCTCAGCAGAATTTGACTGTCCGGTTGTGAACGAGTAAGGATCTGAAACCATTGCGTACAAATACTCACTTTCAGCCTCAGACTTTTCTATTGAGAACAATGCACCAACACTGTGCTGGCCAAAATCGCGGTTGTAAGAAGCCGTGAAGTTCATCTGGTAGTTATCCGTACGTGTCATCGAGCGGTTGAGCTGCGAAGGATCACCATTGGCAATGGTATGACGGATAAGATTACTCTCGGCAATGAACGGAGCATAATCCTGTCCTTCCACTGGAGTATACAAGTGCTGACCGCTACCAGGACGAGTCATCATCGTATAAACATCATACTCCGAACCGTACTGGTTAGTCTTGTCTGTATTGATACTCTTCGAGTAAGAGAAACGCAACTTAAGACCCTTGAGGATGTTGCTCCAGCCGAAGTCATAGTTAATGCTTGCATTAACGTTGAGGTTAGAGTTCATGGTACGGCTATAATCGCCATTATTACGAAGCTCGCTGAACGAATAGTTCTGGTTGTCATCTATCTGCGAGTTGCTTATACCATAAGCTGCAATAGGCAGGCCGTTTACATACTCCGGAATATAGCGAGGACGTGTGAGCAGGATATTATAGTCCTTCTCGTTTGAAGTTCCACCTACTTTAATATAAGGAGAATTTTTCTTTCCATAGTCGCCTGATACACTCAAATTAGCTCCCAACCATTTGCTTACCTTGACGTCTACCCCTGCACGATAGTTCCAACGGTCGTAGTCAAGATTGCCAAGGTTACCGTCCTGGTCGAAGTAAGAGAGACTTGCGAAATAGCTGGCCTTCTCAGTAGCACCGCTCAAGTTAACGCTGTGCTTCATTGTGAAACCAACATCCCAGTACTTGTCAAGCAAATTATAATTGAGTGCTTTCATCGCGTTAAGTTCATCAGCCTGATACAAGTCTGTCAGACGGTTGAGGTCCGTATTAGTCGGGTCTGCAGCTGCAACAGCATTGTACAAACGGCCATACTCGTATGCGCTGAGCATCTTCGGGTGTGAAACGGCATCAGTAAAACCGAATGTTCCGCTATAAGATATACGCGGTGCACCAATCTTTCCCTTCTTTGTTGTAACAAGGATTACACCGTTTGCGGCACGTGCACCGTAAACAGCGGCAGACGCATCCTTCAATACAGAAATGCTCTCAACCTCAGAGGGGTCAAGATTGTTGAAAGCCTCGGCACCGAGGTTCTGCATAACATTACCAACCTTTACATCGTTAGGATAAATGTATCCGTCAATAACGAAAAGAGGCTGCTGTGCAGTACTACCGACATCGCCAAGCGAGTTGGTATCACGGATGTAGATTGTAGCATTCTCGCCCGGACGGGTATTGCCGCCACTAACGCTAAGACCATTTACAAGTCCTTCGAGTGTGCTGGCGAGTCCGCCTGACGTCATGTCCTGAATCTCGTCCATAGGCACCGTAGCAACAGAACCGGTCAAGTGGGCTTTCTTCTGGACACCGTAACCAACGACTACAAGCTCGTCAAGGTTTTGTGCGTCCTCCTTAAGCTGAACCCTTCCACCTGCTGTTACAGTCTGAGGAACGTAGCCTATATACGACACCGTTATTTTAGCTCCTTTGGGAGCCTTAATTACATAATTACCGTCAAGGTCGGTTATTACGCCGCCCTTTTGTCCTTCAACTCGGACAGACGCACCGATAATCGGTTCGCCGTTCTGGTCGACTACGGTTCCCTTGATGTCCGTGTTCTGTGCAAGAGCCGGAACAGCCGCAAAGGCCATGAAACCGAAGCATAAACTGGCTATGAATTTTCTTTTCATATCTTGTGTTTCTTTTGTTACTGATTATTAATTAGCAGGAAGCCAACGTGGGTCGCCCGTACGTTTTGACTTCTGTTCAGAACCGCCGACAGTAAAGTCACCGTTTGCAGGATCGGCAAACATCGGGTCAGACTCGATAGCCGTAGCACTTTCGTCATAACCGCTTACAACACCATCGGTGCTCTCAAATGCTCCGTCATACATATATGTATTGTTAGCGAAGTTTCTGTTAGCCGTACCTGAACGTCCAGCGAGGAAACGACGAGTAATCTGGTTGCTACCACAGTTTACGAAAATACAGTTTGTCATGTTCCAGAAAGAAGTGTTGCGTCCGGCAAAACCACTGTAGTTGCCCCACTGGCCGCTATATGCAACATTATAGAACGTAGAGTTGCTGTAAGTTATTGAATTTGAAGAATAACCGCCGCGGTCACAACGGGCAGAGTTGCTGTACTGTACAAAATACTTTGAATCTGCGCCGTCTACACCGTAGAACGTAGACTTGTCAACTGTCAGGTCATTGATGAATCCTGTCTCAAAACGTATGATACCACTGCATTCCGTACCTGTCAACTGCACTACACAATTACGGATAATAGCTGTACCAACACAATACTTGACTTTATTATCGTAAATGAAATAATTGTTAACGCCTGTAACCTTGCAATTCTCAATCAACAAAGACTGTTGTATGTCATAATAATTCTGGCTACCGCTTATTACGCCCATTGTACTTTCGTCAGGAGTCTCTGAGTAAGCAATGAAAGGATCGGTTGAAGCCGAACAGTCAAAATTGACATTCTTGATAGACATTCCGGTTGCTGTACTAATGCTAGCATTGCCTGTCATCTTTATCGTAGCAGGATTATTCTGATCAGTAGTACGCAACTGTACACGTTTGTTGCCAAAGTCAACATTTCCTGACATAGTGTATTGGCCGCCTGCAACGAGGTCGTAAGCCATTTCCTTATCCTTAGCCTCGTCCGGCATTGGATTTTCTGCAATGAATGCAGTTATGTCAGAGCCTTCAGGTATAGTAGCAAGTGCAGCTGTAAAGCTGTTGAACGCAACTAAAGTAGCTGATTCAGCTTCCGTATTGTTCAGCTCATTATTCCCCATGGCTTTGATGCTGAATGTATAATTATGGTCAGCTTCACGGGAAACTGCTATCTGACAACGGTCTATCAGAGAGTCCTGAATTCCGTCAACTACAGCAGGATTCTCAGCATCCGTGACATCCATAACCGTACACTCATAACCTCCGGCACCTTTGACGACGTCCCAAACAATGACCGTCTGCGAACCATCTGCAGATGCAGAGATGCTGATATTATCAGCCGTAGGAGAGACCAAGGTGATACCGGAAACACTGCTGCTCCATCTCTCGTCATCGTCGAAACCATCTTGCGCGCACGAAGATAAAAGCAGAGCCCCTACAGCCGCAACCGATAGCAGGCGTGCTTTTCTCCAAAGTGAAAAATGATTCTTTTTCATAATTTTATCCATTTAATTATTTGTTATAAATATATTTATTTGATTTGCCTATGTTTCAATTCACAGCTTTATGTTTTTTTATTTGCAATACATTAATATTCACATTAATGCATGACATGCTTTTGATTTTGACGTACAAAGTAAATAAATGTAATCAAAATTTCAAAAAAATGTTTAGATAAAATATTGTTTAAGACTGAAAACGCACAAAACCCGAGTTTGTCAACCAACCAGACTCATATTAGCCCGGTAACAAACTCGGGATTTTACCGTTTACAGTTACAGAAGTCAACAAGCCATACTTAATACGTTGGCTTCAGCCATAAAATCATTCAGCTGCAAGCCAGCGCGGGTCGCCGGTCCTCCTTGCCTGCTGCTCTGCACCGCCTACGGTAAAGTCGCCGTTTGCCGGATCGGCAAACATCGGGTCGCTCTTTATGGCCGTACCACTCTTGTCATAGTTCTCTTCACTGTCAAAAGTACCAGTTGCCGCATCCTTCAAATATGTGTTGTTTGCGAATGTTATCACAGGATTCGTGCTGAAATTACCTCCGATGAAACGACGTGCAATGTCGGCTGCACAATCAACAAAGATACAATCTGTCATCACGAAAGTTGAAGTCTTCTTACCACTGAATCCGCTGTAATTAGCCCACTGGCCGCTACCTGCGATGTTGTAGAATGTGCTATTTGTAAAGTTTACATAGTTCATCTCATAACCGCCGCGGTCAGCACGTCCTGAGTTGTTGTACTGTACAAAGTACTTTGCATCGCTCTCAGCACTTGCCTGCCAGAATGTTGAATTATGTACAGTAAGGTCATTGATGAATCCAGCCTTGAAATAAACCACCGCATTGCTGCTTACGCCTGTTGCGGAAGAAGATGTCAGCTTAACGACAGTGTTGTCAATAATGCAAGTTTCGAGACAATATTTTACATTGTCATCGTATATTAACTGTGCATTCACACCGTCAATCTTACAGTTGGCGATTTGGAGGGTTCCCATAATATTATAGTAATCACCTGTTCCTGTGGCTCCAATCAACGTTGTATCAGGATTTTCAGACAAATTTATGAAAGGAGCATTTGACGCAGAACAGTCGAAGTTAACCGAACTTACGGTAAGGGGTGCTGACGTGCGGAGACTAGCATCTGCTGTAAGCGTAACAGTAGCAGGATTGGCAGCGTCAACAGTATAAAGATTTGCATTTACGGAAACGAAATCGATGTCGCCAGACATTGTATACTGTCCTCCTGCCTCAAGCGGAATGGCCAGGGCGGAATCGGCCAAAGCACCAGCATTTTCGGCGAACCATGTAGTAAGGTCGGTTCCTGAAGGAACGGTCTCAACTGCTTCAGGTTTCTCGGCAAACGTTACTCGGTCAACCTCGTCAGCATCTATTTCTGTCACGGTTCCATCAACTTTGTGTATCTGCATTATGTAGCTTTGCGCATTGGCGGTAAATACGAATGAGGCGAGAGCTACTGCTATTGAAAATATTTTCTTTTTCATGGTTGTAATATTTTAAATGTTGGTTTCTACTTATTAAACACTTTGTAAGTTACTGAAGGTGTGCGCAATATGTAAACACGGCCATTGCCAAGCGCACGGAGGTCGACTGTAACGGAGCCGTCAGTACCGGCTTTTGCCGAAACTACGCAGACACCATCGGCCGTATACACACCGACACTTGCCCCAGGAGCAAGTCCTGTCACGCAGGCTTTGCCTTCTGCAAGGCTCAACACGGCCTTAGCCTCGAGCTTGTCAACAGCTGTCGGGATGTCTTCTTTAGTTACAAACTTGTAGTCTGCTACGTCGGCAATCGCAACAGAAAGCGTCTGACTGGCAGACTCTACGGTCAACATTCCGCCGTCAAGAGTTATGACGGGAGATTCACTTAGAGCAAACGATGTCTCTGTTCCGCTGTTTTCAGTTACGAGCAGATACTGCTTGACTTCTGCATTGGCTAACACTGCCGTAGATACCAATGCAAGCAACAAAACAGCGATTGTTCTTAATAATGTTTTTCGCTTTGCCATTTTTCAATTATTAATTAGGTTATTAAAGTGCCGTTAATATGGCTACCCATGCTTCCGCCTAAATATGCGAGAACATTCTACACGCAAATTATCGATTATGGGCTCCAACGTATTTATCAATACGCAGGACAACAGTTTTTTACTTAGCCATAGGTTGAATACGCACAGCCAATACGTTCAAAAAAACATGGCTGACGCTTTATATAAATAAGGTTAGTTATAAAGTAGCGTGCTTTTCTTATATTTCCGCGGACCTCACCAGTGTTTAACCGCTAAAAGTTATGCACCACGATTACAGGCATGGCAAATCAGCAAATAACGGTACGGGGAAATATCTTTGATAATGGATTGCAAGGCACCGGGCTACACCCGGAATGCCTTGCAACCATATTTAAATAGTCATGCAAGTGTCTTATTTGTTGATGAACTTCTTGCCGTTCTGGATAAGGATGCCCTTAGTAGCCTTTGTTACGCGCTGGCCTGCAAGGTTATAGATAGGAGCATTCTCGTCAGCTGTGTCAACTGTGATGTCGTCGATGCCAGTACCACCAGCTGTGAACTCAAAGCCGCCGAAGCCTACTTGTGTATTCTTGTTGAAAACATAATATGTTTCGTTTGCAACAGCGTTGAATGTAAGATATACCCAGCAAGCCTGGTTGCCTGCGCCAACTACGTAAGCGTCAGTGCCTTCAGTTCCCTTTGTTGCGATTGATTCCTGATACATGGGGTAACCTTTCAGAGGGCTATCGTCAGCCACGTCCCAGTTTGTACCGTTTACATAACCAGAAACGACAACATCTGTTCCTAATGCCAAAGCCTTTGCATCGCTCTGCTTTACGACATAGATATCACGGCTTCCCTTGTTGATCCAAACTGCAACTTTAAGCTGGCCGTCAACTTTCGGGCACAATGTTACGTATGTACCGTTTGTAGGCAGTCCTGCTGTTCCGTCCGGAGTATAATAAGCATCATTCCAATATGCCCTGTAAACACCTGTGGGTATACCATCAGTAGTGATTTCCTCCCACGAAACCTTGTCAATGTTAACCGGGTTTCCCTTGCCCTGGACATAGTAGAAGTCTGCAACAGAGCCATCAGCGCTGAGAGCCTTTTTCTGTATGCCACCCCAAGAGTTGTCAACCTTCGGCTCAAGCGGAGTAGTCTCACCATCTACATATCCTGCGATTGGGCCGGATGTATGGGTTCCTTCCACATTGTTTGTCGAGAATGCCACTACAGACATAGCTGAGGGGTCTGAATTTGCAACGTATTCAGCCTTAAGTGTTCCGTCATCGTTGTTTACATACCATGATTCTGTCTGTGCGTTGACAGTCATTGTGCCAAGCGCAACTGCAACCAAAAGTAAAGTTTTTTTCATAATAATATTGTTTTTATAAATTAATAATGATGTTGATTATTATTTTCCAAGCCATTCAGACTTCAGGTGTCCGTTAAAACACACTCGAAACATCATACTGCCTAACTGCATCGGACATATTACTATTTAAAAACAGCAACACCCGCTGCGCAGCAGCGAATAATGTGACGAAGATTGTTCTTCAAGCCGTATATATTTATTTTAGTGACGTACTTACACCATATTTGTAACCATAGAGTGCGTGCTATTAACACAGATTAACTATTTCGGCAGATAATGGCAAGGTGAATAGTTACAACACGGACAACTTAGGCATACAGTCGACCTTGCTTTCGGAAAGGCAACTAACAACCGTTTGTAGAATGTTGGGAAAGCATGTAATTCCTGGCTAAAACCAATATGTGTCCTTTTAGCTTGTAAAAGGTGGCCTTCAGGCTTGCAAAAGGTGACCTTTCACACGGTAAAAGGTTACCTTTTACAAATACGTAATAATATAACGAACATGTAACTTGAAGCCTGACTTTGCACCAAAATGGAACACACTGACTGCCAGGTCTTTACGCAGACATGCAAACAACAGCAAGGCGAAAGCGCCGTAATCATTCGACTGCGCCGGCGCCATTCCTGCGGAGGAAAGCCGAAAACGGCGCGGCTCCATATTCTGGCTGGATGCAGCCACGAGCACCTTTTGTCCTTTTGCCATGCCTGAAACCCTCAACATACGTAAGCCGCAGGCTGTCGCCATTGCCACCTTTGTCTCCGTTGTCCCTTGTCATGTTTCCAAAAGCAGCTTGTTTTATTAACACACTGTCGCCGTAGTAAGCCTGCTTGTACCATTCAGCAGCAATACTGTCTGACGAAAGCGAAGGATTCCACGCTATACGGCCGAAAGCATACCAGTTGGCAAGAACGTAACTGGTGTCTACACGTGCGACGATGTTATCAACGGAAAATGACCCGGCCAAACCGCTTATATGTGGCGAACCGGGAAGAAGGCCCCGCAAGCCCATGCGGCTGTCGACACGGCCAAGGGGGAGCCTTATATATATAAGGTGGAAAAAATCTTTCCATGTTTGCGTGCATGATACGGGGAACCTGCCGTCGGCATAATTGTTTTGCGTCACCTGCAGCTCCATCATCATCTGGGTATTCTTCAGCCTGCCGAACACCCGTGTATAAGGTCCGAGCGTATTCAACGCAGACGAAAGAGGATTGAATTGCAGTATCACATTCGAAGCAAACTTGCCGTCTAAGCTTTTCATGTCTGCATCTGTACAGACTGCACCACCGCTACCTTCATTTCTGCCGCTGCCGAAACAGCGCCACATGACAATGCCGCCATACTGTGCCAACAGATTTGCCAACAAGTTTACACCATCAGCACAGCTGTGCCCATAATCGTCAGGACCGAGCAATCCTGCATAATCTGCATTGATGATGAAACCGCCGAAATCAGGAATCTTAGCATATATCTCTTTAATCTTCTTCTTCCACCAATCCTTTACGCTTGCATCAAGCGGGTTGGCAGCGGCCAATCCGCCAACAGCAACAGGCGAGTCCAGGCTGACAGACAAATACGCCCTTATTCCATAAGGACGCAACGAACCAGCAACGGCTCTTACCTTATTAATGTAACGAGAATTCAGAACATCCGTAGCAACTTCAGCACCATTGAGCACGCAACCGTTAATTCCTATTGAAGCGTTAGCCCTTGCATAAGCTGTAATTCTCTCCTTTAAATCTATGCCCATGGTACCCCTGCCGCCGTTGATATCGTCCCACTGCAACATACCGTTGCCTTGACAACCGGCATTAGCACCTTCAACAATTCTGTCATTATACTCGAGCAAACGGTAACTGAAAGCAGGGAATGACGAGGTTACCCGGACGCAACTTCCACCCTCGTGCTTATCTTCTTCCATATTGCGCACTGCAAACCCGTACTCGCCGGCACGTTCCATCATGGCTCCAATCCCAAAGGTCTGCTGAACCCGGAGCAATTCATAAGCTCCGTAAAGCAAGCCTGAGCTACGCCTTGCCTTCACGACGGTTGTCCGTCCACAACCGCCCCACTCTATCCTGAAACCATCATTATCGGGCATGGAATTGTCAATTGAGAGCATAACATCACCACCGTGCCAATACGCAGACAATTCACGCACGGCAGTCCTTGTGATAACAGACCTGTCACGGGCTTTAATTTCGGGAACATCGACGGACGGTTCCATATCGGTCCAAAGCCGCGGCCCAGCATTCCGCACAGCCCCGACACAAACGTCGGCATACAGCACAAACATCAAAAGCATGATGAAACTTGTCACCAAGCCATTCGACAAATAGCTGCGCGTTTGTCCGGTGTCAGCATGTTCAAGATTGCTCCCCATCCTTAAAAAATAGTATGAATTCGACAATACGGGCAAAAAGTTTTCCACTTACTGCATAAAGCCGGAAGCAGACCAAACTTATCTTCCGCGCTAAATTATTCCATTTTTACGACCCATGCAAGAAAAACATGAAAATTCACCATTTAGTGACCCTGTCTAAGTAATATTTCCTTCCTGTTTGCATAAAAAGCGTCATGGAATCAACCCTCCCCTCAACCAGCACACATTGCAAAAAATTAAGGTTAACCGTAAAACGAAATATAATATGACGACGTAACAATAAACAAAAAAACAACGGCTTTGGATAATCAATCAATCCAAAGCCGCCACAATTTACCTATAAAAAACGTTTGCTACACTTTACCGCTCTGAACTTGTCTTATAGCAAACCGTATTCTTTCCTTGAGTTCCTCTTTTTCCTTGGAGCTCAAGGTCGAAATTATCATCTTTTTACCTTTTATCAGCCTATTTACAGCCTTCTTTATATTTTGCTTACTTGCCATATTTGTCGTCATTTTTATACTATGACGTCAAACAAGCTATTTTGTACTCTTAATATGTACTTGTTCTTGCTGCCATAAAGCGCAATTTCAACAAACTGCGGTGCATCAGGTTCCTGACCGACTGGTAATTGATTCCCATAATACGGCAAATATCATCATACTTGCGCTGTTCAATATAATACAGTTGTATGATTTGACGCTGGCGCGGCGAAAGGCAGCCGACAAACTCTTTCAATTTGTTTGTCTTTTTCTGGCTTTCCTCAAGATTTTCCATATCATACGCCACACTGTCTTCATATATAGACTTAACATTGTTCTCGTTAATCTCATTATCAGAAATGTGGGTGTTGCGCCTGAACTCGTCGTTGATTCTGTTCCTTAAGGAAACATACAGATATGATTCAATATTAGAGACTGACACCAACTCGTCTTTTTTAGTGTATAATTTTACAAAGACGTCTTGAATGCAATCCTTAATCATCTCCCTGTCAGTTGTAAATTTTGAACCGAATTCAAAGAGATCGTCAATTGTTTTGTCGTAAAGGTCGGTAAAGTTTATCATAGGTTTTCGTTCTTTGCTTGCAAAATTAGTTCAGAACGGCCTAAGACATTGGGAAAAATTGATTTAAAAACACGAAAAACAGGTATTGACTGGTAAAATCAATACCTGTTATCAGTTAATCCAAAAATCATATTACAATCTTTCCAACCAGTAAATCATATCTCCGCCGTTATTCTTGAGCGTGTACGTTCCACTGATTTCTACCTTCTTCTTCAACGTTTCTATTACTCCGTCCTTGATTCCGACAGTATGCAGGGCGTATTTACCTGCCTCAACGTTTACTGACGCGTCTTCTCCGTCGTGCAGATAGACAAGGTAGCCCGTATCAGAATTTCCTATTACCTGGCAAGCAGAATCACCTTCGCCGCTGACATATTTCATCTTAACCACATCACCGAGCAATTTTGCATCCTTGACGGGAACATTAGGACACGAGCCGCCAGCCATAAGTATGGCCCATCCATATTGAGGATATTGCTGTGCGAAGAAAGTTACGGCTTTGTCGGGATATTTGGTGCTATATTCCTTAACAGCCTTATACGCCTCGGCATAACCTGTCTTGCCTACCTTCATCTTCCTCATAAACTGGCGCGGAGCCATGTTATGACCTGCAGGAGGCGCCCATAACCCCTGTGTATTGTAATGCCAGTAACGTATGTCGATTATGTCAACAACTTTTGAAAGTTCGGGGTCAGCAAGTATCTCGTCCTGCGCGTCTTTGGGACAGCTCAATGCAATCATAGGATTACAGCCTGTCTCACGCTCCCACTCGGCAATAGTCTCAAGCCAAAAACGTGTAAAATGCAACGGTCCGGTATATTCTTCACTGATAAGTTGGACAACATTATCGTCATCCTTGAAGTTTTCGAGACACTGGCGTATGTACTGCTTGTGCAGCGGACGAAGCACCGGATTGTCGATATTGTAGAACTGCTCGGCCATGAAAATACGCTTGTCGCCGGTAAATGGCACTGGCTCAGGGAAGTTTGTGCCGTTAACATTGTTAACAGGACGCCACGGACAGTCAACCCAATGGGCGCCAGCTTCAAGTATATTATGCTGGAAATAGTTTTCATGGAACAACATCAAACCCTGCTCGCCGCCCTTCTCGGCAAACTCTTTAAGGCGTGCCCAATACCATTTGTTAGGTTTGGTCAGGTCATACCGACTAAGTCCGTCCCATGCAGTGCCTTGTCCCGAACGAGAGAAAGGCTGCTCGTAAAACGGAGCCCACACATCGCCGTCAGCCCTGCGGATGCGCTCATGGTCGGTTCTGCGCAAGTCGTACCACAATCCATAATTATGGTCGAGCATGCAATAACCGTTCTTTGCAAGATAATTCACCACTGAATCAATACGGTCGGTCCAGCCAGTACCTTCACGTCCGGGAACAAAACGTGTAATCGCAGGTTTCGCACTTTTCTTTACAAAGTTGTCTTTTACACGGCCAGACCACCATGGAATCTGGTAACGATTGCCTGTAACAAGTTGTCCATTAACTGTTATATGACCATTAATTATTGCGAACGTATTATTATTACTATCATTAGTACGCCGTTCGCCATGCTTAAACTTCACATTATTAATATTCTTGACACCTGACGGATTTGTGCTAGCAGTGTATGGAACAGAATCAATCCACATTTCAAGCGTCAGTCTTGGCTGGGTAAGAGATATCCGTGCCATTTCCTGAGCCTGCGCTATTTCAGGACTGCTCGACGCATTCGTATTTCTTGGCAATATGTATCCGTTAATGGCTTTGCCTTCGCCCAAACGCTTTTCCAACTGTGCATAAAACAAGCTCCTTGGCTGGACGTGATCGTTGCTGCTTGTCCATTCACCATTACCAGTCAACGTTCCCCAACATCCATGCGCACTGCTACGGTTGTCGGCGTCAGGCGAATAACAATACAGGGTTGAACCGGTGCATTGCCACATCATGCTATTAGCTGTATTCCAGCCAGTTCCGAATTGGAACTGCTCTAAATTCTTAAAACAAATGTCGTTACCGTCAATATTCACAATATCAAACAACAAGCCGGCTGCCCATGAGCCAATACTTCCACTGAAGCCTAAACTCTCTTCACCTTCGCACTGAACAAAGGCATTAGGACCAGCCGCACAAAATCCTGCTGCAAAATCGTGGATACCGTTACGGGAAACACAACGCTGTACAAGAGTTTGCTGACCGCGCGTTATAAAGACGCCACGACGCCATCCCCCAATTTCCGATACAGGTTCTTTTGCAATGCAATCTTGTACCGTAATACGGCTTGTATTAAGCTGAAGATTGACCGCACTACCTGCGAAGTACCTAAAATCGACCATTCTCACCCAGCAATCGCGGGCATTATCCATCCAAATGGCATCCCAGCAATGGTCCTCGTCTTTCGGATTCCAGGCATTATGGTCAGAAGAAAGCGTAAGGTTCTCAACGCCGCATTCTGTCAGTTCTCCGCTATTATAACCAGTCACGACATAACCACCGCCGTATTTTGAGTCAAGCGTTGTTGTAATAGGTGCGTCAATAGTTATGACATTACCGTTTACGGCAGTCACAACACGCGACCAAGTAATGTCTATGTCCGTTGGTTTCCAGCCTGTGTAATCCAGTCCTCCACCAAAATCATAACAGTTAAGCGACTCTATCCATTCACGTGTTGATGGCCTTACAACCCTTATCCTGTCTCCAACCTTGATATTTCCAGTTGAAGAAAGATTTAGTGTGGTCGCCCCCGCCATTGTCTTGTCGCCTACGACCTGCAAGGTATCTCCACCTGTCATCTTCATTCCACCTTCTATATATAATAACGCTCCACGGCTAACGCCACGCTTAACAAGAGTTGTCTTTGAACGGCCTGTTCCCCTAATTACAACTCCCGACGTGCTTATACGCAGCGGATTGTCAATATAGAACGTGCCTTCACCAAGCAATACGGCACCACGGTGTCCGTTCTTGTCCGGCTTCAGGGAAGAAACATAGTCAATCGCACGTTGTATTACATCGTGACAGTCGCCTTCTGATGCTTCAACGTAAACCGCGTTATGCACATCCGGAATGTTCTTTTCAGATGCACGATAACCGCATGTGGAATAATCCATAGGAATATACACTTCCTTTTTCACCTTGCCTGCAAACACATTTGTGGCACACAATGCAATTGCAAGAAACGCCAGCAGGCATCGGTTCCTTAAATATTTACCCATGATGATGTATTTATCTGATTATAAATTCTGTCTTATTATGCTAACGACGTAGTTACTTGTTTATTGTACTTGTTAATTTGTTACATTTTTCAAAACAAAGTTAACGTATTAACAATATTTTGCGCATAAACAACCCATCTAATTCAAAAGAGCAAGAAAGTAATACCCGCAGTGAAAGAGACGAACTCCCTAGACAATTTTTATATATAATATAAGGTGGAAAGTTAAGTATTTTTATTATCTTTGTCGGCAAATAAACTCTTTGTTGATAATTAAAATACAAATTCTCCAACGAATTTTGAATCTTTGAGACGAACTTCGTAGCCCCAGGCCCCAGACCTATAAAGTTGGGAAAAGGTGTGTTATAACATTCAAGAACATTGCCGGCTTAGGATAAAGCGCAGCTGAAGCATTCTCCAATTGCCGGGTAACCGGATACGGTACAATAAAAACTATTAACCAGATGAAGAACCTATTAATTATCATACTCTTCATAACAACATGCCAGACGTCCGCCATAGCCCGTCCCGACATGATTGTAGAGCACTACACAAAAGAAGACGGACTGCCCAGCAACACCGTATACAGCGCACTAAAAGACAAGGACGGATTCATCTGGTTCGGCACCTGGCATGGTCTTTGTTCATTCGACGGTGCCCAATTCACTCCTTATACAACAAGACCGAGCCATTTATATGATGTACCTCCACAGAAAGTGAGAAACATCGTTGAGGACAAGGACGGATACCTTTGGATACGCAACACGGACAACCATCTGTACATGTTCGACAAGGTGACAGAAGCATACGACGACACATACAACAAGCTGAAACGGTTGTCGCACAATGTGCAAGTCATAAAGATACAAAGGATGGACAACGGACACGTGTTAGTGCTCACACGCAATAAGGACCTTTTCGAAGTATGGGTAGAGAACGGCAAGGTTTCAGCTGCAAAAATATACGATTCCCGGCACGACATTGACGGGAATACGATGAGGCTTAAGCACAACGTGATAGGCGAAAACTCTAAATACGTATATTGGCTTTCCACAAATCTCAACATCGACATAATAACTAAAAAAAACGGGAAACCGTTGCTTCCCAAAATAACAGGAGGCGATCATGTAACCTGCTTCAAGCACACCGGCCAATACTTATGCTATGGGACACGTAAAGGTACAATATACGTGACCAACATTAACAGCAGTCACACACGTCGATATTCAGTCCAAACGTCTGGAGGTTCAGTTTCAAGCGTGGACATCATAAACGGGAAACTGTATTTCACTACAGCCAAGGGCTTATATTCATTATCGGACAAATCAAGTCCTATATTCGTTACCGACAAGGCCGCCAAAGTGTACAAATCATTTGTCGACAAGTACAATAAGTTATGGTTATGTTCGAGCAACGGACAAATGACATGCCATGATCCTGCAACTTCTTCACAACTGTCTTTCTCACTGCCGACCGACAGTCTTTTCGCTGAAATGAAATTCATTGACGCTGGCACGAACGGGTTGTTCATATTGCAACGCAACGGAGATGTGTGGCACTTTGACCATGCCACGAAACTGATGCAAAACATAAATATCCTGAAAGAGTTTAACGATGATGTATCCGACACACATTTTTTCGATATAGACATCGACTCCAACGGCATAATGTGGTTATCGTCAACCACAAGCGGTGTCTTCAAAGTCTGTTTCCCTAAATACAGTTTCAAATTCCTTTTTGCAGACCTGTTCAAACAAAATGGTACAGGAAGCGAAATGAAAGGAATACGCGCTATCTATCAAACACGCGCAGGAGATCTGTGGTTAGGAGAGCGCAACGGAGAACTTTATTGCGTCGATGCCAAATCCGGAAGAATTAAGCATAAGTTTGACGCAGACGACGTTGGCGTTGTTTACAACATAATGGAAGACAAAGAAGGCAACTTGTGGTTTTCAACCAAGGGGTCAGGCCTGGTTAAAGCTACTCATGATGCGATGGCCGCTGATGGATTCCGCTTCACAAGATATGTAAACCGCCGCGGCGACATTAACTCGATAAGCAGCAACCGCGTATATTACACATACCAGGACAGCCGGGGAAGAATTTGGGTATGCACATTCTACGGCGGACTCAACCTTATGGAAGAGAGGGGAGGTAAAGTCGTGTTCAGACATAAGCGCAACGGTATGAAAAACTATCCTAGATACGAGCTTTATACCGATGTCAGGATTATAACCGAAGGGCGCGACGGCCGCATGTGGGTCGGAACAACAGACGGACTGATGTCGTTCGACGGCAAATTCAATAGAGCGTCAGACATCAAGTTTGAAACCTATCGCGACCGCAACAATTCAGGCGAAACGAGCAATGACATCTCGACGATGTACAAAGACAAGGCAGGAAACATCTGGCTCGGAATATTCGGCAACGGACTGAAACGCATAAAATATTACGACAAGAATAAACACTGCCCCGTGCTTGAGTCTTTCACTGTTAACGACAAGGGGGGCAACGTCATAACTTCAATAGTCGAAGACAAGAACAACTGTCTTTGGATTGGCACGGAAGACGGCATAGCAAGCCTGAAACAAGGCTCGTCATTCATGAAGAGTTACGACCGCTTCACTGGTTTCCCAAACGTAAATGTAGAAGACAACACCTCAATATGCCTTAACGACGGCCGTATTCTTATCGGCTGCAACAAGGGGATTCTTGCCTTCGACCCTGCCGTGGTGATGAACGAAAACGACATAAGGTACAAAACGTTCATAATAGACTTCAAAGTTGCCAACCTTGACCTTGAAGATTTCGACCCACCTATATACCAGGGGTCTGTAAGGTTCGCCAAGAGAATCACACTGAAACATAACCAGTCAACGTTCACCATAGAATTTTCATCGCCATATTATGCCGACAACGGTCTCGTACCTTACGCCTATATCCTGGACGGATACGAGAGCCAGTGGCACAACAACGGAAACAACCGCATAGCGTCATACGCCAACGTACCTCCCGGACACTACAAGTTCAGGGTAAAGGTCAACGACGGCAACTCGCCCGAATGCGTCCTCGAGGTCGTGGTCCTGCCGCCATGGTGGGCCACATGGTGGGCCTACGTTATTTACGCCGTGCTCATTACCTTAGCCTTATACGCCGTATTGCGCACGGTAACTTACGTGATAAGGATGCGCAACGAGGTTTACATCAATGACCGCCTTGCCGAACTGAAGATACGCTTCTTCACAAACATAAGCCACGAGCTGCGCACGCCGCTGTCGCTGATTAAAGGTCCGGTAGAAGAGCTCAAGGCGACAGAAAAACTGAGCAACGCCGGTAAGGAATATCTCGACCTTATTGAGCGCAACTCTACAAAGATGCTGAGGCTTGTCAACCAGATACTCGACTTCCGCAAGATACAGAACGGCAAGATGAAGCTGCATGTGTCATACGTAGACATTACTGGAATAGTAGAAATACTCATGAACGAGTTCAAGGTCATGGCAAAAGAGCGCGACATAGCTTTCGAAGCAGACAAGCCCGATGAAAGGATTATGGCATGGTGCGACGCAGAGAAAATCGGCGTGGTGCTGAACAATCTTATAAGCAACGCTTTCAAATACACCGATGACGGAGGTAAGATATGCATAGCACTGAACTACGACCACGACCGGCAAACCTGCACCATAAAGGTAGAGGACGACGGAGTCGGCATACCGCAGTCACAGCTTGAACTAATCTTCGAAAGGTTCTCGCAGGCAGACAACAAGACCTCAGGCGACAACGCCTATGCCGGTACCGGCATAGGGCTGTCACTGTCAAAGGAGTATGTAAACATGCACCACGGACGGATATGGGCTGAGAACATATCCGGAGGCAAGGGTGTAGTGTTCTCGGTAGAAATACCTACGGACAAGGACCACTTCAACGACAAGGAAATAGAAGTATACTTCGATGACAGCACGGCGGGCAGCAACATACTGGCAGAAGATAAGGCAGATGCGGCTGAAGACAGGCAAGCATATACGGACAACGAAGCCAGCAACGTCCCGACCATCATGCTGATCGAAGACAATGTTGACATGTGCCGCATGCTGCAACTGCAACTTGGAACTTATTATAACGTCATATCATCGCACGACGGCAACGATGGCCTGAAAAAGATATACCAGTACCATCCTGACGTAATAATAACCGACCTGATGATGCCCGGCATAAGCGGCTTGGACCTGCTGCGCAGTGTCAGGCAAGACTTCAACATTAGCCACATTCCTGTAATCATCCTGACCGCCAAAAACACGGAAGAAGACAAGATGATGTCGGTAAAGGCCGGTGCAAACGCCTTCATCACAAAGCCGTTCAGCAGCAGCTACCTCATCGCACGGGTTGACCAGCTGCTTGAGGAGCAACGCATATTCCAGCGCAAAATGGTAGTCCAGACAGCTGTAGACACAAGCGGCGAAAGCACTGTCGACGAGTACGAGCAACATCTTGTAAAGAAAGACATCGAGTTCATGCACAAGATTCACGAGATAATAGAGAACAACCTGAACTCCAACGACTTCAACATCGACACCATAGCCGAGACCATAGGCCTCAGCCGCTCAGCCTTCTTCAAGAAGCTGAAGAGCCTTACCGGATTCGCACCCATCGACCTCGTACGTGAAATCCGACTGACAAAAGCAGCCCGGCTGATAGAGACCACCGACAACAGCATCACAGAAATAGCCTATTCGGTGGGATTCAGGGACGTAGGCTATTTTGGCAAATGCTTCAGGAAGAAATACGACAAAACACCCAAGGAATACAGGAACGACATAAGGGGCAAAAGCTGACGGCCGGCGCATTAAGGCATGCAATCAAGGCACATGCCGCCACCGCCTTTCCAATACATCACGTTTCAGGCTGCAAAAGGCCGTCTTTCGGGTTGCAAAAGGTTACCTTCTGCAACCCGAAAGACGGCCTTTTACAAACACACTAAAAACACACATCTCCGCAATACGTGAACAGCCATTTTCCCATCGTACACCAACATCACGTAACAAACTGGTACACAGCGTGCTATACAACCATCTCCAATATAATGCAGGCTTATTTTCACACAGCCTGAAGGTCTATTACCCGCAAGTCGCCACACACGCCATGGATGATAAATTCAGATATTCACCGATTTAATATAGTACAAAACATCAAGAATTGCGTCTATAAGGCAATATGAAACGTTTATTTATTACCTTATTATTAATACTGACGGCAGGAATGATTATTCCCGAATCAGTATTGGCGCAACAGCGCTATAAGATAGGAGTGTGTGACTGGATGGTGCTTAAACGCCAGAAGTTAGGAGAATTCAAGCTGGCAAAAGAACTCGGCTGCGACGGTATAGAGATGGACATGGGAGGCCTGGGCACTCGCCGCTCGTTCGACAACAAGATGCGCGACCCTGAGTCCGTACGCGTATTCAGCCACATGGCCGACAGTTTCGGCATTGAAATCGGAGCCGTGGCAATGTCTGGTTTCTACGGCCAGAGTTTCGCCAAGAAAGAGAGCTGGCGCTGGCTTATACAAGATTGCATCAACACTATGGAGAAAATGGGCGCACGCGTAGCCTTCCTTCCGCTCGGCGGTTGCGGCAACAACTGGGCTGACTCGCTCCCCCTCCGCCAGGAAATCGTATGGCGGCTGAAGGAGGCCGGCGATATGGCCAAGGCACGCGGCATGGTCATCGGAATAGACACCCCGCTCGACGCAGAGGGCAACATCAAACTGCTTGACGAAATAGGCTCCGACGGTATCAAGATATTCTACAAGTTCCAAACAGCCATAGAATACAAGCGCAACATACCGAAGGAAATCAAGGCACTCGGCAAAGACCGCATCTGCGCAATCCACGCAAGCAACACTGACGGCGTATGGCTGCGCAACGACAAAGCCATAAACATGAAAAAGATAAAGAAGGCGCTCGACGAGACAGGCTGGTCAGGCTGGCTTTTCGTTGAACGCAGCAGGGACGTGAACCAAGTGCGCAACGTCAAACTCAACTACGGAGAAAATGTTAAATATCTAAAAGAAATACTGCAATGAGAACTTTTTTAACTATTTTTGTAACGCTAATAACATTAAGCGTTACTAACGCCCAAACAATCAAATTAAATTCTGACGGCCGCGATAAAGATTACGTAAACACAATACTCGAGAGGTCGAAGAAAGTTACCGATGCCCTGAATATCACCGGAACCGAAAAAGGTACCCAGGTGCTTAACATCGTAGCCAACAGATATTTCGAGTTGAACGACATTTACGAAGAGCGCGACAGCCTTAAAAAGGCAGCCTCGAGCCTTACCGGCGATGCCAAGAAGCAGGCTCAGGCTTTTGCCGAAAGCCAGAAGGACAGCAAGCTATACCGCTCACACTTCGCATTCGACGCCAACCTGTCGCTGTTCCTCGACGAAGCCGGCATCGAAACCGTCAAGGACGTCATGACGTACAACGTGGTAAAAGTTACTTACGACGCACAGTGCGACATGATACCCACCCTTAAGGAAGAAGAAAAAGTCCAGATACTGGCATGGCTCAAGGAAGCGCGCGAATTTGCCATCGATGCGGAAAGCTCCAGGAAAAAGCACGAAGCATTCGGCAAATACAAGGGACGCATAAACAACTACCTCAGCAAACGTGGCTACGACCTCACAAAAGAGCGCGAGGAATGGGCCAAGAGAGTAAAAGCCAGGGGCGGCACATTGTAATTCATGATTCACGACGCATAATCCACGATTGGTCAACGGGGTATGATGACACACCAAGGACTAATCTGGTGCGCGGCAAAGCTTTACGGCCGTTCGTGGATTATGTATTTGCAGGCGCCGCCGCACGATGGCGGCGTACATGGCGCAAACGAACTCGAATTACAAACCTAAGAACTAATAAAGGCGTATGCCATAATCATCAATCGTGAATTATGAAACTAAGTCCTGCGAAAACTAATCGCAATTTAAACAAAGTCTTATTTACCTTATTTGTCTCCGCATCTGCATCATTGCCTGCCATTGCACAGCAAAATGGCATAACAGACACACGGAACAGCAAGTTCGCCGTAGTAAACTCCACGCCTATTGACGCCGTCAAATGGACCGGGGGCTTTTGGGGCGAACGCTTCGGTGTATTTAGCGGCACATCGCTGCAAAGCATGTGGGAGACATGGAAGTCCGACAAGGGACACAGTTACAACAACTTCCTCATCGCGGCAGGCGAAAAGCAGGGCAAGCGCCACGGGCCTCCCTTCCACGATGGCGACATGTACAAATGGCTTGAAGGCGTTGCTGCAGCATATGCCGTAAACAAAGACCCCGAGCTGGATAAGATCATGGACGATGTAATCCGCCTCATAGCCAAGGCGCAACAGCCTGACGGTTACCTGCATACGCCCGTCGTCATAGCACAAATAAACAAGAAAGCCGTACAAGACGAGGAAAAAGAGAACGAGAACATAGGCACTGCCGTCGGCACGAGCAAGGACGGCCGCTTCGGCAATCCGCTCAACTTCGAGGCATACAACCTAGGCCACCTCATCACCGCCGGCATAATACACAAGCGCGCAACGGGCAAGACCACACTCTTCAACTGCGCAGTAAAGGCTGCCGACTGCCTTTACGATTTCTACATGAATCCGTCGGCCGACGCCCTGGAAAAAGGCGTCATCTGCCCGTCGCACTACATGGCGATAACCGAGATCTACCGCGAGACCGGCAATCCTAAATACCTCGAGCTGTCTAAACAACTTATCAACATACGCGACAGCGTTAAAGACGGCACCGACGACAACCAGGACCGCATACCGTTCCGCCAGCAATACAACGCCATGGGACACTCCGTCAGGGCAAACTACCTATACGCCGGAGTAGCCGACCTGTACGTAGAGGACGGCGAAGCCCAGCTCAAGAAGAACCTTGACGCCATCTGGGACGACATCACCTACCGCAAAATGTACATCAACGGAGCATGCGGAGCCCTGTACGACGGTACTTCTCCCGATGGAACCGAGTACAAGCCCAACCTGATACAGAAGGTACACCAGAGCTACGGACGGCCTTACCAGCTGCCCCACTCTACCGCACATAACGAGACTTGCGCCAACATAGGCAACATGCTGCTCAACTGGAGAATGTTCCAGGCTACAGCTGACGCAAAGTACACCGACCTCGTAGAAAACTGTTTCTACAACAGCATACTCTGCGGAATAAGCCTCGACGGCAAAAAATACTTCTACACCAACCCCCTGCGCATGTCTGACGAACTGCCGTACAAGCTGCGCTGGCCCAGGGAACGTGTCGAATACATCAGCTGTTTCTGCTGTCCTCCCAACACGCTCCGCACCCTTTGCGAAGCCCAGGATTATGCTTACAGCGTAGGCAAAGGCGAGATTTACGTCAACATGTACGGCGCGAACACGCTCACAACGAAGCTCGACGGCATCGGCGAGATTACCCTTGAGCAAAAGACCGACTACCCCTGGGACGGCAACGTGGCACTGACAGTGGCAAAGCTGAAGGGCAAAAAAGAGTTCACCATCAAACTCCGCATACCTGCCTGGTGCCAGGGAGCCAGAATATTGGTGAACGGCGAGCCTGTCAACGCCGACATAAAGAGCGAGAGTTATGCAGCCGTTACACGCACATGGAAGAAGGGCGACACCGTAACCCTTGACATGCCGATGGAAGCCAAGCTGATGGAAGCCAACCCGCTGGTAGAGGAATGCCGCGGACAGGTGGCCGTACAGCGTGGTCCGATAATCTACTGCATTGAGAGCAACGACTTTAACGGAGCCGACATCGACAACATAGCCATACCGGCCGACGCCAAGTTCACGCCCGTAGAGACAACCATCGAAGGCAGCAGGATCATTGCACTGGAGACGGAAGCAGTCAACCGTGGCGAAAGTTCATGGCAGAACACGCTTTACCGTGAAATCGGCAAGAACAAGAATACGGTCAAAATACGCCTCATACCTTACTATGCCTGGGGCAACAGGGGTAAGAGCGAGATGACAGTATGGATACCAGTAGAACTATGACAATTACAAAAAGCGCCATAATGAATACCCGCAAAGCACTTTTGACACTGGCCGCGGCAGCCCTGACCGGCCTTAACGCATACGCAACGGACATCGTAGTGAAGCCCGGGGCATACACTATCGAAAAGGCGTTGCAGCAGGCACGCGAGGCAAGACGCCTCGACAAGGCCACGGACATCTGCCTGCATCTCGAGGCAGGCACGTACAACCTCAACCAGCCGATAATCATACGGCCCGAGGACAACGGCACGCGCATAGTTGCAGACGGCAATGCCGTAATAAGCGGAGGAGTGAAGATAAGTGGCTGGAAGAAAGAAGGCAAGTACTACGTGGCATCAGTTCCCGACTTCAACGGCCGCCCGCTGGAGTTCAGGCAGCTGTGGGTCAACGGCAGGAAGGCCGTAAGGGCGAGGGACGTCGAGGACTTTGAAAACATGTTCCGCATCCGCAACATCGACAAGGCCAAAGAAACCCTATACGTGCCTGCCGAAGCAGTGAAGAAAATCATGAACGCGCAATACGCCGAAATGGTGCTGCACGAAATGTGGTGCGTGGCCAACCTGCGCATAAAGGACATAAAGATACAGGGCGACAGCGCCGCCATTACGTTCCACCAACCCGAGAGCCACGTGCATTTCATGCACCCGTGGCCGTCGCCAATGGTTACGACTGACGGCCACAACTCGCCGTTCTACCTGACAAACGCCAAAGAGCTGCTCGATGCAGAAGGCGAGTGGTACTTAGACGCAAGGGCTTCAAAACTCTATTACATTCCCCGCAAGGGCGAGAACATGAAGTCGGCTGAGGTAATCGTACCGGCTGTTGAGACGCTGCTCAAGGTAGAAGGCACTCCCGACAATCCCGTAAAGGATGTCACGTTCGAAGGAGTCACGTTCAGCCACGCCACATGGATGCGCCCGTCGGTCAGCGGACACGCCCCGTTGCAGGCAGGAATGTACATGATCGAGGCATACAAACTGCGCCCGAAAATGAACCGTCCTAACGGCGACCACAAGCTCGACAACCAGGGTTGGGTAGGCCGTCCCGCAGCGGCGGTTAGCCTTAACTGCGCCGAGAACGTATCGTTCAGTAAATGCACGTTCGAGCACAACGCGTCGACAGGACTCGACTACCACCTATATATAAAAGGTGGAAGCGTTGACCGATGCACATTCAGCGACATTGGTGGCAACGGCATACTGGCAGGCAGTTTCGGTCCTGAAGGCCATGAAGCCCACCTGCCCTACGACCCGGCTGACGGACGCATTATCTGCACCGGCCTCAACATAACCAACAACCTCATAACCGACGTTACAAACGAGGACTGGGGATGCGTAGGCATAGGGGCAGGATTCGTCAAGGACATAAAGATCTGCAACAACGAAATCAGCGACGTGTCATACACCGGCATTTCAATGGGCTGGGGCTGGAACCAGCAGGTATGCTCGATGTCCAACAACCTGGTCAGCGGCAACCTTATCCACCACTATGCCAAGCACATGTACGACACGGCAGGAATATACACCCTGGGGTCTCAACCGCACTCGTTCATCGAGGGCAACGTAGTCCGCGACATCTACACGCCGAGCTACGTACACGACCCCAACCACTGGTTCTACCTCTATACGGACGAAGGCTCGTCGTACATAACCGTAAGGAACAACTGGACTCCGGCGGAGAAGTACCTCAAAAACGCCAACGGTCCGGGCAACACTTGGGAAAACAACGGTCCGAACGTGGCCGACAGCATAAAGGCTGCTGCCGGAATAACACCCGAAAGCAAGTAAGACGGCAAACGCCAAGCATTTGCCCGACAAGCCATAGCAAAAAACCATGCTTGCGAAAGGCGGTTTTTCACCTCGTGAAAGACCACCTTTTACCGCATAAAAGACGGCGTTTTGCAAGACAATATGCGGCATATTACGCAACGCAACGTAAACCACTGTGGAACAACCAGTTACGGTCGCATCAAAAATCACGGTCTTGACCGGAGCCGGAACAGTAAGGACAATAAACGAATAACAACATACTAACATCTCCTAAAACTATCAACGCATAGAAAAATCTGATATATGGAAAAGAAAAAAAACAGCTTGAAGAGCACGATTGCCGTATCGCTTACCAACTATCTTGACGCAGGCGCAATCGTGGCAGGAGCCAGCGGACTGACCCTCTGGCAGCAATACTTAGGACTGACCGAGGGGCATCTCGGCCTGCTCAACGCCATAAGCGCCAACTGTCTCGGCGCGGCAATCGGTGCAATCATGGGCGGGTTCCTCGCCGACAAATACGGGCGCAAGGCCATTTACACCTACAACATGCTGGTGTACATGCTCGGCGTGGCGCTTGTAATGTTCTCGGTCAACTTCCCGATGCTGCTGGCAGGCTTCCTTGTAACGGGCATATCCGTAGGCGTAGGCGTGCCGGCGTCATGGACATATATATCTGAAAGTTCGGAAGTAGGCAACCGCGGCCGCAACATAGGCATCTCGCAAATGGCATGGGGTATCGGTCCTACCATAATACTTATACTCGGAACACTGCTGGCACCGCCTACGAGCGGAGCCGACAGCGCAGGCCTGCTGTTCGCACCTGTTGTAGAGGCACTTGCCGGCGTAGTGCTCGGCGACGGCGCCAACGGCGTAGCCCTCAACGTGTTCAGCAGCCGCATAGTCTTCGCCTCGCTGTTCGTCGTGGCGTTCATAGCATGGCTGCTGCAACGCCGTCTTGACGAGTCTGAGGAATGGAAGGCCGAGAAAGCCAAGCAAGGCGGCAAGAGCCAGGGCAGCGTATTCTCGTCGTTCGGCACACTCTTCACCAACAAGGTGAACATCCGCACGATACTCTTCCTCGCCGGAATCTACCTCACCTGGAACCTCGTAAGCTCTGTAATGGGCTTCTTCCAGCAGCACATTTACGAGACGGCAGGCGGCCTTTCAAACCAGCACGCCAACATGTTGTCCGTTGCCCAGTGGGTCATCATTATCGTGACGACCTTCATTTTCTCGATGATTGTCGACAAGGTAAACCAGCGCTGGCTCTACTTCTTCGGCGTAGGCATGGGCGTGGTTGCATGGATTATCATTGTAACCATCGGCGTAAACAGCATAGCCGGCCTGTTGTTCTTCACACTGATATGGGGCATCCAGGCAGGTATCTCCGTACAATCGTTCTACGCCCTGTGGGCGTCTGAACTGTTCCCGGCCAAATACAGGGCTGCCGCGCAGGGCATAATGTTCTTCATCGTGCGTGGCGTATCGGCACTCTGGGGCCTGGGCTTCGTCTACATCTACGGCGAAAACGGCGAGGGCTTCACACTCGCCGCATACATAATGATGGCCCTGCTGCTCGTATCCCTTATTATCGGAACAATATGGACACCTAAGACACAGGGTAAAACTCTCGAACAAATAACAAAAGAAAGATATGGCGACAACATCTAAAGCAACATGGATTTGGTATCCGGGCGACTACGAAATATGGCTGGGCAACAAGATGAACAACCGCCGCACAGACCGCGGCGCATACTTCCCGCCGTTCTGGAAACAGGACAGCCATTACGTAACGGTCGAATTCAGCAAGACTGTAGAGCTGACTGAAGAAGAAACACTGACCATAGCCACGGAGGGCGACTACAACATAAAGATAGACGGCAAAATGCTGTTCGGCATGCCCAAGCAGTTCACACTGTCTGCCGGCAGCCACCGCATAAACATCAAGGTGCACAACCAGGCAACTCCGCCGGCACTGTACGTAAGCGGCAAGACCGTATTCACCGACGCGACATGGAACGTAACGTTCGAGGACAAGGAGTGGATTGACGAGAGCGGCAAGGCCAGCGACACATCGTCAACAGTCTACATGTCGGCCGGATGTTGGAACTTCGACAAGCAGGACGAACTGCCGTCTGGCTTCAAACTAAGCCGCAAACACTTTGACGCAGTTGGGAACGACGGCAGACTGTACGATTTCGGACGCGAGACATTCGGCTATGCCATACTTAACGGGATAAAGGGCAACGGCACGATTGACCTGTATTACGGTGAAAGCGAGGAAGAAGCACGCGACAAGGAACATTGCGAGACGCTCGACAAGCTCGTTGTCGAGGACGGCAAGATAACCGACCTTGCCACGGGAAAGACCGAGGAACTGTCAGCCGCCTACACCATGGGCAACAGCAAAGCGTTCCGTTTCATATACGTGGAGACCGCCGGATGTACGGTTGAAAGCGTAAGCATGGACTACGAATACATGCCGGAAGAGGAGAAAGGCTCGTTCAAGTGCAACGACGAGGAGCTTAACCGCATCTGGGAAATAGGCGCTTACACGATGCAGCTAACCTCGCGCGAGTTCTTCATCGACGGCATAAAGCGCGACCGCTGGGTGTGGAGCGGAGACGCATCGCAGAGCTACCTGATGAACTTTTACCTCTTCAACGACAACGACATGGTGAAGCGCACCACATGGCTGCTTGCAGGCAAGACTCCGGTTACAAGCCACATCAACACAATAATGGACTACACCTTCTACTGGTTCATCTCCATTTACGATTACTACCTGTACAGCGGCGACAGCCATTTCCTGACTCAGATTTACCCGACCATGCAGACCTACATGGACTACGTGCTCGGACGCACCGACAACGACGGGATGGTTGAAGGCATGACTGGCGACTGGGTGTTCGTAGACTGGGCAGACAAGCCCATGGACAAGCAGGGACAGCTGGCGTTCGAGCAGATTCTTTTCAGGAAATCACTTGAGTCGATTGCCACCGTGGCACGCATCGTCAACGACGCAGAGAGTGCAGTGAAGTACCAGAAACTAGCCGACGCAATAGGCGAAAAGCTCCTGCCCTACTTCTGGAACGACAGCGCAAAGGCGCTGATGCACAACCGCAAGGACGGCAAGCAGAGCCAGGACATCTTCCGTTACCCCAACATGTTCGCCATAATGTATGGTTACCTTGACAAGGAGAAGCAGGAGACTGTCAAGAACTCTGTAATACTTAACGACGACGTCATAAAGATAACCACCCCCTACATGCGCTTCTACGAGCTTGAAGCCTTGTGCATGCTCGGCGAACAGGACCAGGTAATGAAGGAAATGAAAGCATACTGGGGCGGCATGCTCAAGGAAGGTGCGACATCGTTCTGGGAGAAATATAACCCCGACGAACACGGCCGCGAAAAACTAGCCATGTACGGACGCCCTTACGGCAAGAGCCTCTGCCACGCATGGGGAGCAAGCCCGATATACCTTCTGGGCAAGTACTACCTCGGCGTACAGCCTACCAAACCCGGATACGAGGAATATACGGTAAGGCCGTGCCTCGGCGGACTTGATTGGATGGAAGGCAACGTGCCCACTCCTTTCGGCACTGTCTATGTGAAAATGGACAAGAATACTGTCACAGTGAAAAGCGACGGCGGCAAAGGAACACTGATTGCCGGCATCGGAGAAAACGAAAAACATATCGAAATAAAACCAGGAAAAGAAATTACTATAAACTTATGAAAACAGCAAGAAATCTACTGCTTTCAGGCATAGCTATAACCTTGGCAAGTTGTGGAAGTACGACAACAAAGGTTACAAGCGAAAAAGGAATACCGCAAACGCAATATGCGGCATCCCTTGTGGACAATTATATCCCCTCAATGCAAAAGGGATATAAAATCAACATCAAGGTGGCTGACGAAAATTCAGGCCTTGCACAGGAAGGATTTACCATAAAAAGAAAAGGAAAGAAGATTGACATAATCGGCAATGATGCGTCAGGTGCCATTTACGGAACCAACCGTCTGCTCGAGTATTTCAACCAGTACGGCAACCTGGAGACGCCCGAAATAATCGTAGACACACCCGAAATGAAGATTCGCGGTGCGTGCGTAGGACTGCAAAAGACAGTCTACCTGCCAGGACACAAGGTTTACGAGTATCCCTATACACCGGAAAACTTCCCGTGGTTCTATGACAAGGAACTATGGATAAAGTATCTCGACATGCTCGCCGCCGACAACATGAACGCCGTGTTCTTGTGGAACGGCCACCCGTTCGCGTCATTGGTAAAACTCGAAGACTATCCGTTCGCCACTGAAGTTGACGACGCCACAATGGAGAAGAACCAGGAAATGTTCTCATTCCTCACCACCGAGGCGCAAAAACGCGGCATCCGCGTAATACAGATGTTCTACAACATCCTCGTATCAAAGCCCTTCGCCGACCACTACGGTATAGTAACGCAAGACCGTAACCGCCCAATCACGCCGCTGATAAGCGACTATACGCGCAAGAGCATTGCCGCTTTCATCCAAAAATATCCCAATGTCGGCTTCCTCGTATGCCTTGGCGAGGCCATGGCAACAATCGACGACGACGTTGAATGGATGACAAAGACAATCATACCGGGCATCAAAGACGGTCTGAAAGCATCGGGACGCACCGACGAGCCGCCTATCATCCTGCGCTCTCACGACACCGACGGGCCAAGGGTTCTTAAAGAGTCACTGCCGCTCTACAAAAACATATACACCATGACCAAGTACAACGGCGAATCATTGACGACGTATGAGCCTGGAGGTCCATGGGGAGAGACGCAGAAACAGCTTAGCAGCGTGGCTCCGATACACATAAGCAACGTGCACATCCTGGCCAACCTCGAGCCATGGCGTTGGAGTTCACCGACCTTTACACAAAAAGCCGTGCAGGCAATGCACCGCGTACACGGCGCTAATGGACTACACCTGTACCCGCAGGCAAGTTACTGGGACTGGCCATACACGGCCGACAAGCTGCCCGGCGGCGAACGCCTGTTGCAGATTGACCGTGACTGGATGTGGTACGCGGCATGGGGACGCTACTCATGGAACTGCCACCGCGGCGACGACCTGGCTTATTGGGAGAAACGCCTGGCTGACTATTACGGCACAGACACCAACACAGCAAAACGCATAATCGAAGCATACGACGAGAGCGGGGAAATTGCACCCAAGCTGTTAAGGCGTTTCGGCATAACTGAAGGCAACCGCCAGACCCTGCTGCTCGGAATGAAGATGAGCCAGCTGGTAAACCCTTACAAGTACACGGTGTACGAAGAATTCTACCAGAGCTGTGGTCCGAAAGGCGAGAAACTCATCGAATACATGGAAAAAGAATGGAAACATCAGAAACATGTAGGCGAACTTCCTATCGACATAGTTAACCAATGCGTGGCACATGGCGACAAGGCAGTGGCTGCAATAAGCGGACTCAGCGATAAGATAACAAAGAACAAGGACGAATTCAACCGTCTCGTAAACGACATTAACTGCTATAAGGACTTCGCATACTCCTTCAAATACAAGGTGTTGGCAGCCCAGCAGGCACTGAACTACAAATGGAGTAAAGAAATCGAGTATCTTAAGAAAGCCGTACCGCTGCTTGAAAAGAGTAATTCATACTACATGCAGCTTGTCGACAAGACAAAGAACACATATTATTACGCCAACAGCATGCAGACTTCACAGCGCCGAATACCTGTCGGTGGAGACAATGGCAAGTTCAAGACATGGGAGGAAATGGTACCCGTCTACGAGGATGAACTGGCCAGCCTCAAGGCAAATATAAAGATGCTTGAGTCACCCAAGGTTGAAGAAAACGGCAAGGAAGCTCTTGTAAAAGCAGAAAACGCACCTGTAAAGCTTATCAGCAACTACAAAAGGATAAAACTTGAAAAAGGTGCAAAGCTATTCGAAAACCGTGACGAAGCCATCGACTCGCTGGCTCCGGAGCTTGAAGGTCTCGAAGCATTGGTAATGAACCGCGACACGACACGCATCGTTGGAGGAACAGTTGAGTTTGAGACCGACAAACCGGTGAAAATGCTTGTGGGCTTCTTCATAGACGACCAAAACAAGTTCGCAAGTCCTCCGAAACTCGAAATCGACGCAACCGGCAACGAATTCGGACAAGCAGAACCTGTAATAAGCAATGCCATCAGCATGTCGAACATGCCTATCGTGAACATACACGCATACCATCTGCAACCCGGACACCACACAATCCGCCTGCCTAAGGGCATCATCATGGTTGCCGGATTCACCGACACCGACCTGAAAATAAGAGACGCCAAGCTCAACGGACTAAGCAACGAAGTTGACTGGTTGTTCATGAAATAATATTAGGAAATGGTAAAGAACATCATACTCATACTGCTCCTGCTGGTATCTGCTGACTCACAGGCGCAAAACAGGCGCAACCGCCGCGCGCAAGCAAAGGCAGTTGTAAAGACTGTCGTCAGCCAAAACGAAATGCGCAGGGTATATGAAAAAGCAAGGACTCCATACAAATACGGCCTGGTAATAGCCCCCGAGAGCAATGACCGTAAGATTGACTGCCCCACTGTGTTCCGTGAAGGCGACACGTGGTACATGACATACGTGTGCTACAACGGTTCAAACGGCACTAACGGACGCGGCTACGAGACTTGGCTTGCAAAGAGCCAAGACCTCTTGCACTGGGAAACATTGGGACGTGTCCTGGCCTTCGGCAAAGAAGGCTGGGACATGAACCAGCGTGGCGGTTTCCCCGCCCTGATCGATTACGAATGGGGCGGCAGCTACAACATCCAGAAGTTTAAGGACCGTTACTGGATGACCTACATCGGCGGAGCCGGCACCGGCTACGAGGCTGTCAACGCACCGCTGAGCATCGGCCTTGCTTCAACAGACGGGGACATCACCCAGGCACACCAGTGGGAAACCTACAAGAAACCTATTCTGTCGTACAACGACAAGAACGCACAATGGTGGGAGCAGTTGACCCAGTACAAAAGCACCGTCTACATGGTGGACAAAGAGAAGTTCGGCTACCAGTTCATGATGTTCTATAACGCCGGAGGAAAAGACGAAACGCATCCAAAGGGCGAGCGCATAGGCATTGCTTTTTCAAACGACATGAAGAAATGGCGCCGCTACAAGGACAATCCTATCTTCGCACACGACAGCGACGGCACCATAACCGGCGACGCGCAAATAGTAAAGATGGGCAACCTTTACGTGATGTTCTACTTCTCCGCATTCAATCCGACACGCGAATACAACGCATTCAACACATTTGCGGCCAGTTACGACATGATACATTGGACCGACTGGCAAGGCGAAGACCTTATCTATCCGTCGAAGCCTTACGACGAGATGTTCGCCCACAAGAGCTGCGTTATCTATCATGACGGAGTGGTCTACCACTTTTATTGCGCTGTAAACAACAGCGACCAGCGAGGCATAGCCGTAGCGACAAGCAAACCAATGGGCAAGAGCGAGGTTAACTTCCCCCGCCCCAACGCCACAGGCAAACGCTTCATCGCATCACTGAACGACAACTGGGAAATAACCTACGACCGCAAAACATTCGTAAAAGACATACCCTACAACCTCGACGACTACTACGGCGCCCTGCAGAAAATACACGGCAACCTGCACGGACGCGCCGATTTCAAAAAGAAATTCACCGCTCCCAACATGGAGGGCAAGCAGTACTTCATCCGCTTCGAAGGCGTAGGCACATACGCTGAAGTAACCCTCAACGGCAAGCGCCTCGGTCGGTACGACATCGGACGAACTACCAAGACCGTCGACATAACCAACAGCGTCCGCAAAGGAGACGAAAACGAGCTTGAAGTAAGGGTATCACACCCCAAGGGAATAACCGACATGCCGTGGGTGTGCGGTGGCTGTAGCTCCGAATGGGGCTTCAGCGAAGGCTCGCAGCCGTTCGGCATCTACCGTCCCGTCGTACTCGAAATAACCGACAAGACACGCATAGAACCTTACGGCGCACACATCTGGAACAACGCGACCGCTGACAGCCTGTTTGTTGAAACGGAAGTCAAGAACTACGGACAGACCGTCGACACAATCAGCGTAATCAGCAAAATATGCGACAAGAGCGGCAAGCAGGTAATACGCCTGACCGACAACATAACGATAAAGCCGGGCGAGACAAAGATTGTAAAACAATCGTCGGCCATCAAGGACGCACGCCTTTGGAGCCCCGAAGACCCTTACCTCTACACGCTCAACACAATACTGAAACGCTCGGGCAAGGCCACCGACGACCTTGCAACACCGTTCGGCGTGCGCACTTCGAGCTGGCCGCTCAACCGTAACGACGGCGACCAGCGCTTCTACCTCAACGGCAAGCCCGTCTTCATCAACGGAGTCTGCGAGTACGAGCACATGTTCGGACAGAGCCACGCTTTCTCCGACGCACAGATAGACGCACGAATCAAGGAGGTGAAAGACGCCGGATTCAACGCATTCCGCGACGCCCACCAGCCACACAACCTGCGCTACAAGGACCTGATAGACAAGGAAGGCATACTGTGGTGGCCCCAGTTCTCAGCCCACATCTGGTATGACACGCCCCAGTTCCGCGAGAGTTTCAAGCGCCACCTGAGGCAATGGGTGAAGGAGCGCCGCAACTCGCCGTCAATCATCCTATGGGGACTGCAGAACGAGAGCACCCTGCCGGCCGACTTCGCCAAGGAGTGCATGGACATAATAAAGGAAATGGACCCGATGTGCGCCACCATGCGCCTTGTGACAACTTGCAACGGCGGTGACGGAACAGACTGGAACGTGGTGCAGAACTGGAGCGGCACGTATGGCGGAAAACTTGAAAACTATGCCAACGAGCTGAAACGTCCCGACCAGCTGCTCAACGGCGAATACGGTGCGTGGCGCAGCGTAGGCAACCATACGGGCGAACGTTACACCGAAGAGAAATTCTGCGACATACTCGAACGCAAGGTGCAACTGGCCGAAAGCGTAAGGGACAGCGTGTGCGGACAGTTCCAGTGGATACTGCAAAGCCACGACAACCCCGGCCGGCGCCAGCCCGACGAAGGACTGAGGCGTGTGGACAAGGTAGGCCCGTTCAACCACAAGGGTATCTTCACGGCATGGGAACAGCCGACAGACGCCCTGTACATGTACAAGTCGCACTACACACCGGCAGACAAGGAGCCTATGGTCTACATCGTGCCCTTCGATGTCGAGAAATACATACAGAAACAGAAAAATGAGGCCAACGGCATTGTAGACTCGGCGCTTGTCAACATTTCCGACGAAATACGCGTTTACAGCAACTGCGACTCGGTGGCTCTGCAATGCGGATGGTGGAGGGAACAGAAGACGAGCGACGCCGGCACGACACTCTACAAATGGCGCAACCCCGAACTGAAGGGCGACCTGCTCGTAGCCACAGCATACCACAACGGCAAGGCCGTGGCTGCCGACACACTGGCAATGCCGTCGTTCCGCACATGGAACGAGCAGATACTGAAACCTGCAGACGGATATTTTTACCTGTACAACATAAACTGCGGAGGCGACACTTATACCGACATCTTCGCCACTGAGTGGACGCAGGACAATACTAAATGGTCGCGCTCATGGGGCAACAGGTTCTCCAAAGAAGTCAGCCCTTACCAGGCCAGCCAGACGTCAAACCCGCTGCTGCCGGTTTCACCGCTGTTCCGCACGTCGCGCTTCGGCCGCCACGAGCTTTCATACTCGTTCCCGGTACGTCCGGGCGACTACCGTGTCGAGCTTTATTTTATCGAGCCGTGGTACGGCCCCGGTGCAAGCGAGACCACCGACTACGAAGGACTGCGCCTGTTCGACGTAGCCATCAACGACAGCACCTACATCAAAGACCTCGACATCTGGGCGCAGGCACGCTACGCAAAACCCTACAAGCGCGTGCTCGACGTGCACACACAGGGCGACAGGATAAAAATAGACTTCCCCAAGGTCAACGCCGGACAGGCCATAATCTCGGCAATAGCCATTGCCTCTAAAGACCCGAACGCTGCGGCAGACTATCCCGTAATCGAGAACGACAGCCTGTGGCGCAACTTCGACAAGGACATCCTGGTACAGATGCCCGACAGCCTGCTGCCGCCACGCAACACCAACGGCATCAGCGTTGACGGCATGATTAAGGACGGCGCCATGACGTGGAACTTCAACGTAGGAGTGGCCAGCGTCTATGCAATACGCTTCCGCTACTACAACCCCGAAGCCCCGAGGACGCTGCACGTGAAGATAACCGACCTCAACGGCGTAGTCTACAAGGAAGACGACATAACCTTCGTACAGACGCCGGAGAAGAAGACCAAGCGCCGCAATACCAGCATAACCACCGGCTCGCAGATAAATGCGGGCAGCTATGTGGTGACGCTTAGCGGCGAAGGACTCGACAAGATGTTGTTCGATAAATTAACGATTGAGTAACCCTCTGATATTCAACGCGTTGCAAAAGGCGGTCTTTTATCATGTAAAAGGCCACCTTTCAGCGTATAAAAGACCGTCTTTCGCAACGCAAAAGATAACCTTTCGCAAAACCGCTCCTTAAGCGGCATAAACGAAACCCTGACTTGAAACATGATAAAAAGCAAATACTGATGAAACACTTTTTATTGACAGCCGCAATGGCTGCATGCGCGCTGACGGCCTCCGCACAACAAAACGACTGGGAAAACCAGTATGTATTGTCGATAAACCGCGAACCGGCACGTGCTTCGTTCATACCATATGCCGAAAAACCTGGCGACATGCAGATGTCGCTCGACGGTATGTGGAAGTTCAACTGGACGAAAACGCCCGACGAACAGCCTGCCGACTTTTACAAGAAAGACTTCAACGACGCCAGCTGGACCACCTTCACAGTGCCCGGCGACTGGGAGGTAAACGGCTACGGAACGCCCATATACAGCAGTTCGGGCTACACGTTCAAGATAGACCCGCCGTTCGTGATGAAGGAGCCGAAGCGCAAATACACGGCATTCATCGAGCGCAACCCCACCGGCTGCTACCGCCGCACGTTCACGGTGCCCGCCGGATGGAACGGCAAGGAAGTCTACATCCACTTCGGTTCCGTGGCAAGTGCGTTCTACGTTTACGTCAACGGCCGGCAGGTAGGCTACTCCGAAGGCAGCATGGAGCCTGCCGAGTTCCGCCTTACGCCCTACCTTGAGGACGGTGTGAACACAATAGCGCTGAAAGTTTTCAAGTATTCGGACGGCAGTTACCTTGAGGACCAGGACATGTGGCGCCTTGCCGGAATACACCGCAGCATTTACCTCTACGCCACACCTAAGATACGCATACGCGACTTCGGCGTGCGCACACTGCTCGACGACGACTACCGTGACGCCACACTCGTAATCCATCCCGAACTGTCAGTTGTCGAAGGACAGCGCGGCGAAGGCTTCCACGTAGAGGCACAGCTATACGACGCAGCAGGCAATGCCATGCTCGACAGCACTCTGAAGCAGGACGCCGTGCCCATGCTGAACCTCGACCACAAGGGTAAAATAATGAACGAGCGCAACCCGCAGCGTGGCTACGCCCCCTACGGATGGCTGAGCGCAAGGGTAAAGAATCCGTTGAAATGGACTGCCGAGACGCCCAACCTGTACACGCTCAAGCTGGCCCTGGTCGACGACAATGGCAACGTCATCGAGCGTGCTGAGACAAAAATAGGCTTCCGCCGCCTCGAAATCAAGGACGGCCGCTTCCTTGTCAACGGCGTGCCCACGCGCTTCCGCGGAGTAAACCGCCACGAGATGGACCCAATTATGGGCAAGGTGATGACCGACGAGCGCATGGAAAAGGAAATAAGACTGCTCAAGCAGTGCAACATCAACGCCGTGCGCACCTGCCACTACCCCAACGACCCACGCTGGTACGAACTCTGCGACAAGTACGGCATATACGTAATGGACGAGGCCGACATCGAGGAACACGGACTGCGCGGCCAGCTGGCGAGCGACCCGACGTGGGCGGCAGCCTTCATGGACAGGACGCAACGCTTGGTGGTACGCGACCGCAACCATGCCTGCGTGGTGTTCTGGTCGCTCGGCAACGAGTCAGGCTGGGGTCCCAACTTCGCGGCAACAGGAGCATGGGTAAGGGAGTATGACCCCACACGCTTCATCCACTACGAGGGCGCGCAGGGACCCGACAGCAAGGACCCGGCCACGGTAGACGTGATAAGTCGCTTCTATCCGCGCGTACAAGAGGAATACCTCAACCCCGGAGTGAAGGACAACAACATGGAGCGCCCAGAGAACGCACGCTGGGAACGGTTGCTCTCGATAGCGCAGAAGACTAACGACAACCGCCCCGTACTTACCAGCGAATACGCCCACGCAATGGGTAACGCTTTAGGAAACTTCAAGGAATACTGGGACGAAATATACAGCAACCCGCGCATGCTCGGCGGTTTCATCTGGGAATGGGCGGACGAAGGCATCTTCAAGAAGCGTGAAGACGGCAAGACCATGGTGGCTTACGGGGGCGACTTCGGCGACGCGCCTAACCTCGGAGCTTTCTGCATAAAGGGCATTGTAACCTCAACCTGCGAACCAACGCCAAAATATTACGAGGTAAAGGCCGTTTACGCGCCTGTTAAACTTACGCTCGATGGCAACAAGGTTAACGTAATAATGCGCGACGAACACGCCGACCTGGATAATTATACATTCTCATGGAACTTGACGGAGAACGGCAAAGTTACCAAGAAAGGCGAACTTAAGGACTTCACCTTGCCTGCGCTCAAGTATGACGAGGACAAGGATGTGCGCCTTAACATAAGCGTGCGCCTTAAGAACAGCCAGAGTTGGGCTGATGCCGGACACGAGGTTTGCAACGAACAGTTCGCCGTCAACGACCGCCTCGCCACTGCATTCAAGGCAAAGAAGCTGAAGACTGGCAAGCAGGCAGACGTTGAAGAGGCTAAAAAATGGTTCGGCATGGTGCGTCCGCACTTCTTCCGCGCACCGACGGACAACGACAAAGGCTTCGGCAACTGGATTGCAAAAGACTGGAAAAACAACCGTCTCGACTCTACCGAAATATCCGTCGTAAAACCGATTGAGGCAATAACCAACGCCGACGGGACCGTAACAGTGACCGTTTCGACCGTCAGCAAATACCTCAACGGCAGCATACGCACCGACTATAAGTACACTATGGACGCCGAAGGCTCGGTAGACTTCCACGCCACCTACACCCCCGAAGGCTCGCTGCCGCCGCTTCCGTGCATGGGCAACACATTCGTCCTGCCCGCCGGAATGCAACAGCTCAGCTGGTACGGCATGGGCATGCAGGACACATATCCCGACCGTTTGGAGGCTGCGTGGATAGGACGTTGGAACAGCACGGTGGGCGAACAGTACGTACACTACGCCCGTCCGCAGGATTCAGGCAACCACGAGCAGACGGCGGAAGTTACAATCACGGACAATAAAGGCCGCGGCTGGACCGTTACAGCAGAAGGAGGCAAGCCCTTCTCTTTCTCCGCCCTGCCTTACTCAATAAAACAACTGTCAACTACGGCGCACGACTGCGACCTTGCAAAAGAGGACAACACGTACCTCAACATCGATGCGGCTGTGATGGGGCTCGGCAACAGCAGCTGCGGCCCCGGCGTGCTGACAAAATACAGCATAGCGCAGAAGCCGTACGAACTGCATGTAAGATTTACCCGGATTGGGAAGTAAAGCGGACGCGGGAATGGCGTTCCGCCACACCGCAAAACAATATCCACCGAACTAATAAATACATAAATATATGAGAAAATTATTGATTTCAACTTTGTTTCTCGCTTCTGCCGTGACCGGAGCGTACGCCCAGGGCAGCGTCTACACGCAGCGCCAGTACCTCAGCGGACAAGGAAGCGATGACATGGTGCAATGGGATTTCTATTGCACCGGAGGCAACAACTCAGGCAAGTGGACAAAAATCGGCGTACCGTCGTGCTGGGAACTTCAGGGCTTCGGCACTTACCAGTACGGCATGAAGTTTTACGGCAAGCCGTTCCCAGACGGCATAGCCGACGAGAAAGGCATGTACAAGTATGAGTTCACGCTGCCTGCCGAGTGGGCCAACCACCACATCGACCTCGTGTTTGAGGGCTCGATGACCGACACCGAGGTTATGATCAACAAGCGCAAGGCCGGCTCTATGCACCAGGGAGCGTTCTACCGCTTCACCTATGACGTAACCGACCGCGTGTTCTTCGGTGACAAGAAAAACCTGCTTGAGGTAACAGTCAGCAAGGAAAGCACCAACAAGGGTGTCAACCTTGCCGAGCGCCGTGCCGACTATTGGAACTTCGGCGGCATCTTCCGCCCTGTGTTCATTGTGTGCAAACCGGCAATAAACATCGAGCGCACGGCCATCGATGCCAAGGCAGACGGCTCGTTCAGCGCATACGTACTGATAAACCATACGCTCGAAGGAGCAAAGGTGCGCACCACAATCAGCGACATGAGTGGCAAGAAAATTACCGAAAACACCACCAACGTGAGGACGGGCAGCGACCATGCCGACGTATCATTCAAGGTGAACAACCCCAAATTGTGGACTGCCGAAACGCCAAACCGCTACCAGGTAGCCTTCGCCTTGATCGACGCAAACGGCAAAACGCTCCACATTGAGAAGGACAAGTTCGGCTTCAGGACAATCGAAACGCGCGCCGGAGACGGCCTCTACATCAACGGCAAGAAGGTAAACATCCGCGGTGTGAACCGCCACAGCTTCTGGCCGGAGACAGGACGCACGCTCAACAAGAAGCTCAACATAGCCGACGTGGAGCTTATCAAGAGCATGAACATGAACTCCGTTCGCCTGTCGCACTATCCGGCAGACCCCGATTTCTATGACGCTTGCGACAGTCTCGGACTGTATGTGATGAGCGAGCTTAGCGGTTGGCACGGCCACCATGAAACCATCAACGGACAGAAGCTCATCAAGGAAATGGTTACACGCGACGTCAACCATCCTTGTGTGATATGGTGGAGCAACGGAAACGAGAAGGGTTGGAACACTGAACTTGACGGAGAATTCCACAAATGGGACATCCAGAAGCGTCCTGTACTTCATCCGCAAGGCAACTTCGGAGGATACGAGACCATGCACTACCGCTCTTACGGCGAGAGCGAGGAATACATGCGCAAGCCCGAAATATTCATGCCGACCGAATTCCTGCACGCCCTTTACGACGGCGGAGCCGGCGCCGGACTCTATGACTACTGGGAACTCATGCGCTCATGGCCGCGCTGCGCCGGCGGATTCATCTGGGCTTATGCCGATGAAGGCGTTGTACGCACAGACCTTAACAACATGATTGACAACGTAGGCAACTACGGAGCCGACGGCATAGTAGGTCCGCACCACGAGAAGGAAGGCAGCTATTACACCGTAAAACAAATATGGAGCCCCGTTCAGATATCAATGCCGGAAAAGTTCAACGGTACCCTCAACGTTGAGAACCGCTACAATTTCCTCTCCCTGAACAAGTGCAAGTTCGACTATTCATACGTTAAATACACCGGCGCTGACACAAAGACTGTAAAGAATGGAACCGTAAACGGAGCCGACATTGCGCCCGACTCTAAAGGTACTATACAAATACCGGCCGCTCCTGCGGATGCCGACGCGCTCAGCATTAAGGCAACCGACCAGTACGGCGAAGAAATCTTCACATGGGTTTTCAAGCTGAAGGATTCTGAAAACATTTACAAGGGCAAGTCGGGCGGCAACCGTCCTGTATTCAGCAATAACGAAGTGAAGGCAGGAAACGTGACATACAAGTTCTCTGCCACTGACGGAACGCTCGCAAGCGTGACCACACGCAAGGGCGATTACAAGTTCGACGGAGGTCCCAAGTTCTTCGCTTACCGCCGCTCAGACAGGTCGTTCGACCAGTTCTACAACCACGACGACCCTGAAGCGGAGAAGAAAAAGACCACTTACACTGAGTACGCCGACCAGGGTAAGTTCGTCAGTCTGACGAGCAAGGACGGCCAGAACGACACTCTTATCGTAACAGCAGAATACGCTCTCGGCTCTCTCCAGAAGGCAGAGTGGCACATAGCTCCCGATGGAGGCGCACGCCTTGTTTACACATACAACTTCAACGGCGTGGTAGACCTTATGGGCGTTAAGTTCAATTTGCCCGAATCTGAAGTCGAAAGCAAGCAGTGGCTCGGGCACGGACCTTACCGCGTATGGAAGAACAGGCTGCACGGTCCGCAGTTGGGAATATGGAGCAACGACTACAACGACCCAATTCCGGGCGAGAGTTTCACTTATCCTGAGTTCAAGGGCTACTTTGCCGGAGTACAATGGATGAAGCTCAACACCAAGACCGGCACCATAACAATACAACCGGGCACCGATAAAGAATACGTAGGAGTGTACCAACCGCGCGACGGACGCGACCAACTGCTCTACACTTTGCCCGAAACCGGAATCAGCATGATGCAGGTAATACCTGCCGTACGCAACAAGGTGAACACAACCGACCTCAACGGACCGTCGGCCCAGCCTGTATGGGCACGCGGAACGTACGTCGGCGAAGTAACATTACACTTTGAATAACCATGAAAAAGATTCTTTCTATAATTCTAACATGCGCCACCCTGGCGCCTGCAACAGCGCAAACTACCATTCAGGACAATGCTCCTGAATGGTATAAGCGTTTCATGTCACCATCTGAAAAAGCCGCACCCTGGACGTTCTGGTACTGGATGTACGGCTGCGTTACGGACGAAGGCATACGCCTCGACCTTAACGCCATGCGCGACGCAGGCATCAAGGGATTCTACCTAATGCCAATAAAAGACGTCAGCGACGGGGCGCAATACAACGGCACAAGCAGACAGTTGTCTGCCGAATGGTGGAAACGCATTGACACAGTGTACAACACTGCCAACGAGCTAGGCCTCGAAATGGGCATACATTTCTCCGACGGTTTCGCCCTCGGAGGCGGCCCGTGGATTACACCCGAAGAGTCCATGCAGCGCATAGTCTGGTCTGATACCATCGTTGAAGGCGGCAAACAAGAGATAACCCTGCCACGCCCTGCATGCAAGGAAAACTATTATGAAGACATAACGACGTTCGCCTACCCTGCCGATTACGTTGACGACAGGAAGCCGAAGGCATCAGTCGAATTCCCGTTCCGCTCTTCCGAGCCGTGCGACATCATTATGTCATACGACGAACCTTACACCCTGCGGAGCGTCGAAATTGTCACCGGAGGCAACAACTACCAGGCACACAGGTTCAAGGTGTACGCCTCTGACAACGGCACAAACTACCGCTTCGTTAGGGAAATAAGCCCGGCGAGACAGGGCTGGCAGAACACTGACGCATACGCAACATACGCAATACCGACAACTACCGCACGATTTTTCAAGTTCCACTGGACTCCCGAGGGCAGCGATCCGGGCTCGGAAGACATGGATGCGGCAAAGTGGAAGCCCAACCTGAAGATTGCCGGCATAGTACTCGGCTCTGAACCGACAATAGACGGATACGAAGGCAAGTCGGGAAAAGTATGGCGCGTGTCTGAATATTTCCCCGTAGCAGACAACGAGTGCATACCTAAAGACCAGGTAATCAACCTTACCGGCAAGCTGCTTTCTTCCGATTTTCTTGACAAACCATTCTCTATCAACCTGCCCAAAGGCCGCTGGCACATCCTCCGCATGGGGCATACCACGACCGGACACACCAACGCCACGGGCGGCGGCGGACGCGGACTGGAGTGCGACAAATTCTCGCGCAAGGCCATTAAGAAGCAGTTTGACAACTGGTTTGCCAGCATATACAACCGCGCACCGAAAGAAATCGCAAAGAAAGTGCTTACCCGCATACACGTGGACAGTTGGGAATGCGGCAGCCAGAACTGGAGCGACAACTTCGCCGACGAGTTCAGACGCCGCCGCGGATACGACCTGATGCCGTGGCTTCCGCTATACGCCGGCGTGCCAATCGGCACTTCGGAGGAATCAGAAAAAGTGCTCCGCGACATACGTCTTACTATCGCCGAACTGATAAACGACATCTTCTTCGACGAAGTTTCAACACTTGGCAAGCAATACGGATGCAAGCTGTCAGCCGAGTGCGTGGCACCTACAATGGTCAGCGACGGCCTCCTGCACTACCAGCACGCCGACTATCCTATGGGCGAATTCTGGCTTAACAGTCCGACGCACGACAAGCTCAACGACATGCTCGACGCAGTAAGCGGAGCCCACATCTATGGGAAAAACATCATACAGGCAGAAGGTTTCACCGAGGTGCGCGGCACTTGGGACGAGGATTTCGCCCTGCTCAAGCCCCTGCTCGACCGCAACTACTGCACCGGTATCAACGCCCTAGTGTTCCACGTGAACACCCACAACCCGTGGACCGACCGCCGTCCGGGCATGACGCTCGACGGAATAGGCACATTCTTCCAGCGCGACAACACGTGGTGGAAGGAAATGCCGGCGTTCACGGGCTACATTTCGCGCTGCCAGGCACTGTTGCAATACGGAAAACCCGTGGTAGACCTTGCCGTCTACACAGGCGACGAGACCCCGCGCCGCTCTATCCTACCCGAACGACTGATAACATCTTTGCCCGGACTTTACAGCGACCAGGTAAAGGAACGTGAGGCAAAGCGCCTTGCAAACGCTGGCCAGCCGCTCGAAGTAAGTCCCGTTGGCGTGACCCACACAGCCAACATGACAAAAGCCGAGCACTGGGTCAACCCGCTGCGCGGCTACCGTTACGACTCGTTCAACCACGACGTACTGGGCAAGTCGCAGGTAAAAGGCGGAAAACTCGTCACACCCGACGGCATGGAATACTCTGCATTGGTGATACCGCAAGCAAGGAAGATGAACCCGGAACGCATAGTTAACTGCTGGAAGACCATAGACTCCATCGAGGAATGGGGCGTTCCAGTGATACGCGAGCCGTGGGAAAAGGCCGACCTGGCAAGCCTCGGTATAAAGAAAGACGCGGTCTTACCCGAGGGAATAGACTTCACCCACCGCACAGCCGAAGGTGCAGACATATACTTCATGAGCAACCAGACAGGCAAACAGATGACTTTCAGACCCGAATTCAGGGTTGAAAGGACATACCGTTACCTTGCCGACGCCGTTACTGGAAAAGTCTACAACGCAGGCGAAAGCGTAACCCTTGCACCCGGCGGCTCGGTGTTCTACGTAATGTCAGACCAAGCCGTGCCTGCAAAACTGACAGCAATGCCAACTCAAAGCACCACGCTCACCGCCTTGGACAAAAACAAATGGAACATCAGTTTCGAGGAAACGGGCAAGAAGATTACGGCAAGCCAGCTCATTGACTGGAGCAAATCTACCGAGAAGGAAGTGAAATACTACTCGGGCCACGCCACTTACAAGACCACCTTCCGCTTGGGCCGCAAGCCCAAGAACGGCACAGTGATGCTTAATCTCGGCACCGTTGCCAACGCCGCCACCGTCTACGTGAACGGACAAAAATGCGGCACGGCATGGACAGCCCCGTATGCCGTCGACATAACAAAGGCCGTGAAGCGCGGCAACAACACACTCGAAATAACAGTAGTCAACACCTGGGCCAACGCCCTGCAAGGCAACGACCTTGGCACTCCGCCATACGAAGGCATCTGGACAAACGGCAAATACCGCCGCGCAAGCAAGGAACTGCTGCCCGCAGGACTGCTGGGACCGGTGACAATAACGAACGAATTTTAATCATACAAACAATGAAAAAACTAACATTCTTACTTACCGCCCTGTTTGCGGCGACGTGCGTCAGCGCCAAAGTAACACTGCCCAAGATGTTCTCTGACGGCATGGTGATGCAACGCGAGGCCAAGGCAAACCTCTGGGGCACTGCCGATGCATCGGCAACAGTTAAAATAACCACATCGTGGGACAACAAGACATATAAGGTGAAGGCAGGAGCTGACGGCAAATGGAAGACAGCCGTGCAGACACCCAAGGCCGGCGGTCCTTATAAAATAACACTTGCCGACAGCGAGCAGACCGTTCTCGACAACATACTCATAGGCGAACTGTGGATATGCTCAGGACAAAGCAACATGGAAATGCCGATGAAAGGCTTCAAGAACCAGCCCATTGAAGGCGCAGTAGAAGACATACTGCACAGCACGGACAGCAAGCTGCGCCTCTTCACCGTAAAGCGCAACAGCAAGCTGAACCCCGTAGACACAGTAAGCGGCAAATGGAGCGAGGCCACGCCCGAGTCGGTACGCGAGTTCAGCGCCACGGCCTACTACTTCGGACGCGAACTGCGCCGCATGCTCGACGTGCCCGTAGGACTCATCGTAACGTCGTGGGGCGGCTCGGCCTGCGAGGCCTGGATGAAGGCCGACTGGCTCAAGGCGTTCCCCGATGCCAAAATTCCTGCAACACAAGACGACATAAAGTCGAAGAACCGCACGCCGACAGTGCTCTACAACGGCATGCTGCACCCGCTGATAGGCATTACCATGCGCGGCGTAATATGGTACCAGGGCGAAGACAACGTGCCGCGCTACAAGACCTACGCCGACATGATGACCGCCATGATAGGCGGCTGGCGCGCCGAATGGGGACAGGGCGACTTCCCGTTCTACTTCTGCCAAATTGCACCTTACGACTACAAGTTAATCAATTACACTGTGAACAGCGCGCTGCTGCGCGAACAGCAGTCGAAGGCTGAACTGATGAGCAAGAACTGCGGCATGGCAGTACTCCTTGACGCCGGACTCGAATACGGCATACACCCGCGCAAGAAGCAGCTTGCCGGAATGCGCCTCGCCCTGCTCGCGCTCAACAAGACATACGGCATTAAGGGCATTACGGCAGAAAGCCCGTACTACCGCGACGTGACATTCCAGAACGACACTGCCGTGGTACGCTTCAACCGCGCCGACATGTGGGTGTACGGCAGCAACGGACTAAAGAGCGACCTGTTCGAGGTTGCAGGCGAAGACCGCGTATTCCACCCCGCAAAGGCGTGGATAATGCGCAGCAAGGTGTACGTGAAGAGCGACTCTGTGAAGAAGCCCGTAGCCGTGCGCTACGCATTCAAGGACTGGGTCGAGGGCGACCTGTACTGCGACGGACTGCCCGTAAGCTCGTTCCGCACGGACAACTGGGATGAATAATGCACTAAGCTGTGCCGTAAAAAGGAATGTTTACCACAATACCTTACACACAGCGAATTATCAAACCAAAAGAATTTACGAGCTTTTATTTCCTGAAACGGCGGAGCGCCTGCAACGGCATCCGCCGTTTCAGGAACACTTATTATCCATTATATTAGTTAGTATGAGACACAAACTGATTCCGATGAGTATCCTTGCCCTGATGATAGGATACACCGGGTTGCATGCACAAGAATCTGCACCCTTCCGTGCGCCCTTCCCCGCCAGCCTTTCGGTGGCACACACATGGAACCGCAGCCTGACCAAAAAGGCCGGACAGATGGTGGGCGAACAGCTCGCCCGTGAAGGCGTGAAAGAAGTGGCCCTGCCCGACCTGACCGTCGTAACTACTGCCACAACAGGAAACATACTGAACACTTACGGACAAAGTCCTTACCTCACGGCCGAAACCGGCGTGGAAATGGTGAAAGGACTCCAGAACAAAAACCAGCTGAAAGCTTATTTGACTTTTGACGCTAAAGAGAAAAACGCGCCCTACGTGCGCCCCTGGCAGCGTGTCAGCGACGAAGCCCATGCCGCCGGCATAGCGTCACCGGCCCAGGTGAAAGCCACAGCCGCGTTTGGCGCCACATGCAACAATGTGTCTGATGAGTTCAAGACGATAGCCCTGCAGGTGGCTCACGAATCAATCACACTGCTGAAGAATGCAGGCAACATTCTGCCTTTGGACACTACATGGGCGAAACGCGTAACCGTATGCGGCGACGCCCAGCTGGTTGCCGACATGTTGCCTGTGCTGAAAGCAGGACTACCCTGCAAAGTAGACGCAGGCTCACCGTCGGCTGCCGACTTGATACTCGTGTTCGAGGACGACAACATAGACCAGGCACGCATGGAGAAACTTCTGCTCACTGGCAAACCCGTTGCGCTTGTACTGCTCAACAGTCGCCCCGTAGCACTTGGCAAAGCCAACGAGGCAGCTGCCATAATAGAGGCATGGCATCCGGGACAGCAGGGCATGCAGGCCATCACCAACGTGCTTGCCGGGACCTACAACCCGGGCGGAAAACTTGCAGTGGCATTCCCCGACTATGCTTTCGGTCACGGACTTAGCTATACAGACTTCCGCTTTACAAACCTGCGTATCGAACCGGCATCTATCGGCACGGACGGCAGTGTTACCGTACGCTTCAACGTAACCAATACTGGAACACGTGCAGGAGCAGAAGTCGTGCAGGTATATCTTGTTGACGAACAAAGCACAGTGCCTCTGCAAAGCCCGAAGTTGGAGGCATGCAAACGCACCAACATCAACCCGGGACAGACCAAGGAAATAAAGTTCACAATACGCCACCGCAACATGGTGCTGCTCAACCGCGCCGGAGAGTGGACCGTCGAACCTGGATTCTTCACCGTCCGTGTGGGCAACAGCAGCGACGACATCCGCCTGCAAGGACGGTTTGAGGTGAAATAAAGTGGATGAAAGAACTTAAATGCCTGCACACAAAAGTTGCAGACTGCAACTATAACATTAAGAAGGGTCGTATCAGAACTTTGTATTAAGTAATGATACGACCCTTTCTCATGCTTTCAAGAAGCGCCGGTTTTCCGCCGTCACAGCTTGATTTGTACGCACGGAGGTGCTTCACTACATTGTGGACGGACTTACAAGCCCCTACCTGACACAGCTCCGACACATCTTCTTATAATCGAAACACAAGGCTTTAGTAACCAGCTTTAAGCTTCTGCGGCGACGAATCAGCAGCAGAAGCTTAAAACCATAAAAACAAAAGGTTACCTTTCGCACTGTAATAAGCCACCTTTTACCGCCTGAAAGGTTACCTTTTAGAAAGCAAAAGACCGCCTTTTGGGCGGTCTTTTATAATATGCTGTATGTCAAGCGTTTACGCATACGCTTACTTATTCGGTTCACTTGGTTGCGTCTACGCTCTTTTCTGTCTCGATGTCCCTGCGCGACTTTGACTTGGTAACAAGCCATACGCCCAGGCATACAAGTATTACGGCTACGCCCTGTGCCGGCTTGAACACGCCGAGACCGGTAAGCACGCTGACCGTAACCGACACTATCGGCTGCACGTAGTTGTATATGCTGACCACGGTGGGACGCAGCGTGTGCTGGCCTATCATCATAAGAATGTAACTGATGTATGTGCCGAACACTACGACGAAGCCCGTTTCGAGCCATGTACTTGTCGGGATTGAGGCATAGTCGATTGACGACACGTGGCCGAAGGTGAACGGCAGAATCATGATTGTGGCGTATGTGAACATCCACTTGTTTACGGTAATCACCGAATAACGGCGCACGAGCGGACTGAACAGGGCGAGATAGAGCGCGAACGAGAACTGCGCGCCGAGGCAGAACAGGTCGCCACGTATGTCGCCTACCTTGGAGTTGGCTGCCGCCGCACTGGTTATGATCAGTATCACGGCTCCTGCGCAACCCATGATTACGCCTCCCGCCTTCTTCGCCGTAATGGGCTCTTTAAGTATGAGGAACGCCAGTATCATTGCGAAAATAGGCATCGACGTGGTAACGATGCTGGCGTTGACAGGCGAAGTGATGCTAAGCCCGATGGTATAGCAGCACTGGTTGGTAACAAGGCCGAACACGGCTGCGCCTATCAGCATGAGCAAGTCCTTCTTGGGCACGTGCTCCTTAGGCGTAAACAGCGACGTGAGCCAGAACAGCACGGCACCGCCCGTAACACGGAACGTCACCATGTCGATACCTGTAAAGCCATGGGTCATGGCGTCTTTGCCCAAAGGAGCCATCAAGCCCCAGAACGCGCAGGCGCAAAACAAGCACAAGTGTGCCACCAACGGACGTGAAGCCCCACCCTTTTTCACGTCAGGACGGGAAGTCTGTTTCATCTGAATGTCATTCTGCATACTAATGGATTATGTTTAAAAAATCTCTTATGATATCCTTAATTTCCAAGTAGAAAAGCCACAAAACAGCTTTTTTTACAAATTCGTGTGCAAAGGTACACATTTTAAAAATAAATGGTTATATTTGCCTTTGATAAGTAAGGATAAATTTGATATTATGCAGAAATACGCCGATTATATTGAAAAGATTGAGATAGACTCCTTATGGAGCGGCCGCCGCCACGTCGTCTGGGAACTCGACCGCAAAGTCAACATACTTAGCGGCATAAACGGTGTGGGCAAGAGCACCATACTAAACAAGGTGGCAAAAAGCGTAGGTCCGGGTGGCGACATCGCAAGCCACCTGGTGAAGGGCGTACACATAAGCGTATGCCCGGCAGACGCCACACACATACGGTACGACATAATACGCTCGTTCGACCGCCCGTTGCTCAATGCCGACATACTTGGCGAGGTCGGGGCAAACCTTGTCACCGAGCTAGACTGGCAGCTTTTCAAACTGCAGCGCAAGTATCTCGACTACCAGGTAAATATCGGCAACCGCATAATATCAGTACTGCAAAGCGGCGCGACTGACGCTGCTGCAAAGGCACAGGCCATATCAGAACCGAAAAAGAAGTTCCAGGACATGATAGACGACCTGTTCTCGGACACCGGCAAGAAAATAATAAGGACCGAAAACGAAATCCGCTTCTCGCAAATAGGCGAGACGCTGTACCCGTACCAGCTGTCGAGTGGCGAGAAACAGATGCTCGCCATACTGCTGACGGTGCTCATCGAGGACAACCAGCCTTACGTGCTGTTCATGGACGAGCCTGAAGTAAGCCTGCACGTGGAATGGCAGAAAAGGCTGATAGACCTGATACTTGACCTTAACGAAAACGTACAGATAATACTTACCACACACTCGCCTGCCGTAGTAATGAGCGGCTGGATAGACCAGATAACCGAGGTGAGCGACATAACGGACAACGAATAAGCGGCCAAGAACGCCGCACCAGCGGCCGGCCGGACAGGGAAACGCCCCCATAACGATAAAACAACGCTAACCATGAACAAACGACTGCGCGACAACATAACATCAGAATACTTCGGAGCGGCCAACAGACTGAAGTCGAGGAATGCAAGACGGCGCATCGTGGCATACGTCGAAAGCTACGACGACGTGCTGTTCTGGCGCACCATACTGAGCGACTTCGAGGACGAAAGCCGATACTTCGAAGTATTGCTGCCATCGCACAAGACGCTCGAACGCGGCAAGCGGTCAGTGCTGATGAACCTTTTGTACGAAAAAGTAGGCGAAGACATGATAGCATGCGTTGACGCCGACTACGACTACCTTATGCAGGGAGCCACAGAAACGTCAAAATACATAATAAGCAACCCGTTCGTCTTCCATACTTACGCCTACTCGATAGAGAATTTGCAATGCTACGGCCCGTCGCTGCACAACGTCTGCGTAATGGTGACACTTAACGACACGCCCGCATTCGACTTTGCCGACTTCATGCGGCAGTACAGCAAAGCCATCTTCCCCTTGTTCGTATGGTCGATCTGGCACTACCGCCACAACATATACGGACAGTTCACCATATCCGAATTCAACAAGGTCGTCGAGCTCGGAGGCATTAACATCAACTCGCCTGAAACAACAATAGCCAACGTGCGCAACAAGGTTTGGAAGAAGACCAACTGGCTGCGCAAGAAACATCCTGATGCAAAAGAGTCATACCTCTCATTAAAACGCGAGCTTATAAACTTGGGCGTAACACCCGAGACTACATACCTATACATACAAGGACACCATCTGTTTGACAAGGTCGTGGTCCCGATAATGACCAAGGTATGCGGTCTGCTGATACGCAAACAGGAGTCTGAAATACGACGGCAGTCCGTACACGAGACGCAGATGCGGAACGAATTGTCGTGCTATTCGCACAGCGTGCAGGACATAGAACAGATGCTAAAGAAAAACACCGGCTATCTTAAGTCACCGCAGTTAAAACTGCTGAAGGATGATCTGGAAAGTTTTCTGAATCCTGGAAATGAAAGAACAGCGGAACTAAAGCAAACAGGCGAAAACACCGTAACCCCCGATGACGTTTTGGAATAATGCACGAATCAGAACCGCCGCCATGAAAATACCCCTAAAAAGTATGGATTATTTTCATGACGGCGTTATCATTTAAAACCTTGTAAGATGTATTCCGACATCATTTTGATTACGCTTTCACGACTGGCTACACGTAAGTTTCAAGAAACTTTATGTTTCCACTTATGTTAAGCGTCTCCGTCGTGGCGGGCACAAGCATCGACTCGCCCGCACGCAGGCTCATCTTATTGCCCTCGTTGTCGGTAAATACGGCCTCACCCTTTATCCCTACAAGGATAACAAAACTGTCAAGCTCGCTGTAATCGAGCGTCATAGGCTCGTCAAGGTCGTACACTGCCGTAGTGAAGTGCTTGCAATTTATAAGTGTAACGCCTTGGTTCTTTACCGGTACATAATCCAGGCGGTAATCCTTCAGCACGTTATAGTCGATGCATTCGGCAGCCTTATCCGTATGCAATTCACGCAGGTTGCCGTCCTTGTCACGCCTGTTGAAATCGTAAATTCGATATGTAACATCCGAAGTCTGCTGTATCTCGGCAAGGAAACACCCTTTTCCTATACTGTGAATCCGCCCTGCCGGAATATAAAAACAGTCGTCCGCCTTGACAGGGAACTCAGCTATGGCGTCACAAATTGTACTGTCGTCAACCATAGCTTTATACTGTTCGGGCGTTATTTCCTTCTTAAGTCCGCAACGCAGGTATGCGTCCGGGTCCGAATCCATTATGAACCACATCTCGCTCTTGCCGTGCTTCATCCCATGTTTTTTTGCCTTCTCATCATCAGGATGCACCTGTATGGACAGGTCCTGGCATGCGTCAATGAACTTGACAAGCAACGGAAACTCGTTGCCGAAACGCTTGTAATTATCTTCTCCTACAAGTTTATCTTTCAACTCTGCGGTAATTTCACTAAGTGTACAGCCTGCATAAGGCCCGTTTGCAGCAACACTCTCGCTGCCTTTAACCCCGGATATTTCCCAGCTCTCGCCTACATGGCCGCCAGGAACATCCCCGATGTGCTTGAAGCCGGCTATCTTGTCGCCGCCCCATAGCGTCTGCTTAAGAATAGTTTTGAACTTGATTGGTTCCATTTAAAATAACTTTTAGTTATAATTCCATAATTAAATTCAGCCTTACCTTATCAGTTTTTCTTCCAGAAAGCACGCGTGAAGAGCACCATTACGCTGATAAATTCAAGACGCCCCATAAGCATAAGGACGGCACATATCCACTTGGCCGCGTCAGGCAGGCCGCTCCATGACATCGTAGGACCAAACTCGGCGCCAAGCGTAGGGCCGACATTGCTCGCACTGCTTATAGCTATCGTAATGGCGTTAGTGCTTTCGATGCCCATAAGCTTAAAACAGAAGAAAGCTACAATACATGTTATTCCATAAAGAGCGAAGAACACCAGCAATGTAGCCTGTGCCTGATAAGGTATATTTGTGTTGTTTAGTCTTACCGGAATGACGGCCCTCGGATGCAGGATATGCTTGAACTCGTTGCGTATTATCCTGAAAAGCATGGCTATGCGGATGCACTTCACACCGCCGCTCGTGCTTCCGGCGCATGAACCACACACCATGCACATGGTTAAAACGACCCATGTAAGGTGGGGCCAAAGCCCTGCATCGGTATTGAAAAGACCGGTGGTGGTGATGAAAGATGACACCTGGAACAAGGCATACCTGAACGAGTCGGCAACATGTATGCCACCCTGCGTCGTCAATATAAAAGTTATGAACAGCGTGGATGCCAGTATTATAGACAAATAAATACGCAGTTCCGTATCCTTTACCAAGTCCCTGAACTTGCCCTTGAAGATCAAGACATAAAGCAGGGAGAAGTTTATTCCTGACAAAATCATGAAGACTATCGCCGCATAATCAATCGCCGGAGAATTAAAGAAGGCGATACTTGCATTGTGGGTGGCGAAGCCTCCCGTCGCCGTTATTGACATCGAATAGTTCAAACTGTCGAAGACCCCCATGCCCAAGACGAAGAAACTGAACGCACAACTTACCGTAAGAATAAGGTAAATAGCCCATATCCATTTTGCGGTGGTACTAAGACGCGGGTGCATACGGCTCTTTATGGGGCCTGTTGCTTCGGCGGAGAAGACCTTGACGCTTCCCCCTACGAGCGAGGGCAATATGGCTATGGTAAAGAACATTATACCCAAACCACCTATCCAGTGGGTCAGCGAGCGCCAGAACAGCAACCCGTGGGGCAACGCCTCGACGTCGTCGATTATCGTAGCGCCGGTAGTAGTGAAGCCCGACATCGTCTCGAGGAAAGCATCGGTATAGCTTGTCAGATAGCCGCTTATGACAAACGGCAGCGCACCCAGCGCACTGAAGACCACCCATATAAGCGAAACCAGCAGGTAAGCCTCACGCCTGCCCATGCTGTTCTCAGCCCCGTAGCCCTTAAACTTCAGGCCTATGGCCGAAAGAACGGTTATGGCTATGGCTATGAGGAACGCCAGAATGTCGTCTTCACCGTAATAAGCCGAGATGAGAAGGCTAATGAACATCATCATGGCCTCGATGAAAAGCAGCGAGCCTATGACCTTGTATACTAGTTTGAAGTTTATCATCGCAGCCTCTTAATTGAAGAATTTCTCAATCTTCGACATGTTGACATTGTGGCAGAACACCACTACGATGTCGCCAGCCTCTATCTGCGAACCACCTGAAACAAGAATGCCTTCGCCGTTGCGGACAAGGCCTCCGATTGTTGTTCCGTGCGGAAGCCCCAGTTCGAACACCCTTTTCTTTGTCACTTTTGAATCCTGCTGGGCTGTAAACTCGGCCACATCTGCGTTGGCCGACATAAGGAAGCGGGTATTATTGACGTCAGAGTCGAGCATCATCTGGTAAATACGGCTCGCGGCTATGGCCTTCTTGTTGATTATGGTACCTATGTCGAGGCTTTCGGCCATTTTCACATAATCCATGTTCTCGACCATGGCTATGGTCTTGCGCACACCAAGACGCTTGGCCGTAAGGCATGCAAGAATGTTGGTTTCGGCATTACCGGTAAGGGCGACAAAGGCCTGGGTGTTCTTCACACCTTCCTCGACAAGCAGCGGAATGTCGCGTCCGTCGCCGTTGATTACCATTATCTTGTCGGTGTCGACAAGCTCGTTTATCTGTTCGCAACGCTTCTCGTCGGCCTCGATAATCTTGGTGCTCATGTACTCGGGAATCATCTGCACGGCCCTTATGGCGGTATTGCCGCCACCCATTACCATCACATTCTTTACGTCAACGTAATTTTCCTTGCCTACGAGCTTCCTTATATAAGGTATGTAGTTGCGCGTCGTCATGAAGTAAGCCATGTCGTAAATCTTCAACACGTCGTCGCCGCGCGGTATTATGGTCTCGTCGCCGCGCTTGACGGCAACGATATGGTATGGTGACTCCGGCTTGCAGAGGTCCTTAAGGGGTTCGTTCAGTATCCCGCACGTCTCCCTCAGCTTTATGCCCAGCATTATCAGGGCGCCGTTGTGCACGTCCCAGCGCTGGCGCACCCAGCTCATCTTCAGTCCGTTTACGATGTCGTAGGCGGCAAGGTTTTCAGGATATATGAGCGAGTCTACGCCGACCTTGGCGAGAAAAGCCTTAGGTTCGGGGTCGATAAGCTCGTAGTTGTTCACCTTGGCAACGGTTTTCTTGGCTCCGAGAGCCTTAGCCATGATGCAACTGTTCATGTTCATGTTTTCGTCGGGCGTAACGCCTATGAACAGGTCTGCACTACCCACGCCGGCGTCTTTCAGGGCTTTGACGCTTGTGGGCGAGGCATGCACGGTCATGAGGTCGTAGTCGCTGCTGACGTTGCCCAACCTCTCCTCGTCCTCGTCAATGAGTACGATGTCCTGGTCGTTGCGCGACAACAGTTTGGCAAGATACGTTCCTATGGCGTAAGCTCCAGCAATGATGATCTTCATCTTCAACCGGTATTAGTCGTTAATACTGCCGTGGCCGGACGCAAGCCTGCCGGCGGCCTTGCATATTGCATCGGTTATGGAGCCGGCATCGATGCCTACAATACTCTGCAACTGGCTTACAGTACCGTGCTCGACGAACTTGTCGGGCAGTCCGAGCCGTGTAACCCTGGCCCGGAAACCGTGGTCGGCCATCCATTCGAGCACCGCCGAGCCGAAGCCCCCGTTGCGGACGCCGTCTTCAACGGTTATAACCTCGTCGAAGTTGCGGCCGACCTCGTCAAGCAGACGCTCGTCCATGGGTTTTATGAAGCGCATGTCGTAATGTGCCACGTCAAGCCCCGTACATGACTTCTCGGCAGCCTCTATCGCCTTGACGGCGTTATTGCCAATCGGGCCTACCGACAGTACGGCTATGCTGCGGCCTTCCTTCAGCCTACGGCCGGTACCAACTTCTATTTCCTCCATCTTGTTGTGCCAGTCTACCAGTACACCGCGGCCGCGCGGATACCTTATCACAAACGAGCCTTTGCCTTCAAGCTGGGCAGTGTACATCAGGTTGCGCAGCTCATGCTCGTCCATCGGCGAGGCTATCGTCAGATTGGGCACGGGGCGCAGGGCGGCCATGTCGAAAGCGCCGTGATGGGTGGCTCCGTCCTCGCCTACAAGCCCGGCGCGGTCGAGACAGAGCACGACGGGCAGGTTGAGTATCGCCATGTCGTGTATGATGTTGTCGTAAGAGCGCTGCGCAAACGAGCTGTATATGTTGCAGAAGGGTTGCAGTCCGTCCTTGGCCATTCCTGCGGCGAAGGTTACGGCGTGCCCCTCGGCTATGCCTACGTCGAAAGCCCTGTCGGGCATGGCCTTCATCATGATGTTCATCGAGCAGCCCGTGGGCATGGCCGGCGTCACTCCCACGATGCGCGGGTTGTCCTTGGCAAGCTCGAGCAGGGTCTTGCCGAATACGTCCTGGAACTTCGGCGGCACGCCCGTCTCGTCTGATATGATGCGCTCTTCGGCGTCAATGTCGAACTTTCCGGGCGCATGCCACACCGTGGGGTCTTTTTCCGCAGGCGCATATCCGTGGCCCTTTATCGTATGCAGGTGCAGCAGCTTGGGGCCTTTCATGTTCCTCAGCTGCCTCAGTATGCGTACCATTTCGACCACGTTGTGGCCGTCGAACGGTCCGAAATACCTTATGTTAAGTCCTTCGAATATGTTTTGCTGGTGGCTTATGGCCGACTTCAGCGCGTTGTTAAGCCTGATTATGCCCTTGCGGCGGTCATCGTTAAGGTAGCCTTTGGCGTTAAGCCAGCGCGAGGCCTTGAACCTCATGCGGTTGTAGGTCTCGTTGGTGTTCAGCTTGAGCAGGGCCTGTTTCAGTCCGCCCACGCTGCGGTCTATGCTCATGTTGTTGTCGTTGAGCACTATGAGCATGTCGTTCGGAGTCGTCGACACATTGTTAAGCCCCTCGAAGGCCAGACCTCCGCTCATGGCTCCGTCGCCTATTATGGCTACCACATGCCGTTGCAGGTTTCCCGTCTTCTTGGCAGCCACGTCCATTCCCAACGCCACCGAAATGGAGTTGGAGGCATGGCCGCATGTGAAGCTGTCGTACTCGCTCTCCAACGGCGAGGGGAACGGCATTATGCCGTGCAGCTTGCGGTTGGTGTTGAAGCGGTCCTTACGCCCCGTGAGTATCTTGTGCCCGTAAGCCTGATGCCCTACGTCCCACACCAGCCTGTCGTCAGGCGTGCTGTAGACGTAATGCAGAGCCACGGTCAGCTCCACCGCACCCATGCTCGAAGCCAGATGGCCTGGATTGACTGAAAGTTCCTTCAAGATGTCCTCCCGCAGCTCTTTGCACAGTTGCGGCAGCTGTTCCACTTTCAGCTTTCTTAAATCGGCAGGGGTGTTTATGTTATCAAGCAGGTTAAAAGTTCTTTCTTTCACTTTCCTTAATAAATGAATATTATTGCAAAGGTAATGCAAAAAATCGATAGAGCGAAATAATAGAGGTAATATCTTCATCTTTTGTAGGTACAAAGACCATAACAATATACTTTGCCATGCCTTTTAACAGGAACTTAAAACCAGGAGTGCAGACGGGATTGCAGGAGCGTACGCACAGCATGGGCGGCCGAACGTAAGGCGGCGTTGCGCGGCACATGGCGGCACGGCGGAGCAACACCACAGCATAAAACCGTAACGCTCTGGCAGCCAACATATTACACATGCCGTTGTAAAAGGTTACCTTTTAGCCTGCAAAAGGCCATCTTTTACATGGCAAAAGGTGGTCTTTTACAACGTGAAAGGCGGCCTTTTGCAAAACGCCCGGCATGGCTCCGCCAACGGCGGGGTGCCGGCTGCCGGACCGGGACACGCCGGCATACGGGACATGCGGCAATGCGACAGGCATTGATTCATGTCAAAAAAGCATGGTTAAGTGGCCACATTTTCAACACAATGCTAACCAAAACGGAAGTAGGAACGTATTTTTGCAACGGATAAAGATTAAAATGCAACCGCCGTGGTGGCGTAACTACATAGGGGATAACATATTAAATTCAAGGTATTATGAAAAAGGTAAAAAGATTGTTTTATTCAATGAAAAGGGATTTTGGCAGAAATGCCAGAAAGGTTTACGGACTGGCTTACGGCAGGTAAGCCGCACGTGACACGGCTTTCGGTGGCGGCCGGCATCCGCACACGCACGCTAACGGCACCCGGCAAAGCCTTAATATACGAATAAGAAGCACAGGCAGGCGCGGTGCCGGTTAACGTGTCAACAACCGGCGCGGCAACCTTAAAAATACAAAGAAATACGGACGCAAAGCACGATTTTTTATCAGAAAAAGTACGGACGACATGTCATACTACGACAAAAAAGGCAAGAAACTCTGCCAAAAAGTGCGTCAAAATGTCACTTGTTTTATTTATTTTCCGCCATTGGCATACGTTTTGTTAAATAATTAGCGGCGATAAATGCCGAAACAAGGTCAAGTGGACGGTTAAATGACGCCAGGACAGCAAGCCGCAAGGCTGCGAGGGGCAACACTGACACCGACCGCGTAAACCGCAAAAGATAAATCAAAACAGAAAAAATAACAAAAAATATAAGATTATGGGAAAGATTATTGGAATCGACTTAGGTACAACAAACTCATGCGTTGCCGTATTCGAGGGCAACGAACCTGTTGTAATAGCTAACAGCGAAGGCAAGCGCACTACTCCTTCGGTTGTAGGCTTCGTTAAAGACGGCGAGCGCAAGATAGGTGACCCGGCAAAACGCCAGGCTATCACAAACCCGAAGAATACGATATATTCAATCAAACGCTTCATGGGCGAGACTTACGAGCAGAGCCGCAAAGAGGCTGAGCGCGTACCGTTCACGGTAGTAAACGAGGGCGGATATCCCCGTGTAGACATCGACGGACGTAAGTATACTCCGCAGGAAATCTCGGCAATGGTGCTCCAGAAGATGAAGAAGACCGCCGAAGACTATCTCGGACAGGAAGTGACCGACGCCGTAATCACCGTTCCGGCATACTTCTCTGACTCTCAGCGCCAGGCAACCAAGGAAGCCGGACAGATAGCCGGACTCAACGTTCGCCGTATCGTGAACGAGCCTACGGCAGCTGCACTGGCATACGGAGTCGACAAGGCCAACAAGGACATGAAGATAGCAGTGTTCGACCTCGGTGGTGGTACGTTCGATATCTCAATACTTGAGTTTGGCGGCGGCGTGTTCGAAGTGCTTTCTACCAACGGTGACACACACCTCGGCGGCGACGACTTCGACCAGGTAATCATCGACTGGCTCGTAAACGGCTTCAAGGCTGACGAAGGCATCGACCTCTCGAAAGACCCGATGGCAATGCAGCGCCTCAAGGAAGCTGCCGAGAAGGCCAAGATTGAGTTGTCAAGCTCAAGCTCTACTGAAATCAACCTGCCTTACATCACGGCTGAAGGCGGTGTGCCCAAGCACCTTGTAAAGACACTTACACGTGCCCAGTTCGAGCAGTTGGCACACTCACTGATACAGGCTTGCCTCGTTCCTTGCCAGAACGCGATACGCGACGCCAAGCTGACAACGTCAGACATCGATGAGGTTATCCTCGTAGGTGGTTCAAGCCGTATACCTGCCGTACAGGAGATTGTTAAGAACTACTTCGGCAAGGAGCCTTCAAAGGGCGTCAACCCGGACGAGGTGGTAGCCGTAGGCGCAGCCATCCAGGGCGCCATCCTCAACAAGGAGAGCGGCGTAGGCGACATCGTGCTGCTCGACGTAACTCCGCTGACACTCGGTATCGAGACCATGGGCGGCGTTATGACAAAGCTTATCGACGCAAACACCACAATTCCGTGCAAGAAGAGCGAAGTGTTCTCAACCGCAGTGGACAACCAGACGGCCGTAACCATACACGTGCTCCAGGGCGAGCGTCCTATGGCTGCACAGAACAAGAGCATCGGCCAGTTCAACCTTGAAGGCATAGCTCCCGCACGCCGCGGCGTTCCACAGATTGAAGTAACATTCGACATCGACGCCAACGGTATCCTTAACGTAAGCGCAAAGGACAAGGCTACGGGCAAAGAACAGGCCATCCGCATCGAGGCTTCGTCAGGTCTGACACAGGACGAGATCAACCGTATGAAGGCTGAGGCTGAGCAGAACGCCGAAAACGACAAGAAAGAGCGCGAGCGCGTAGACAAGATGAACCAGGCAGACTCGATGATTTTCACCACCGAGAACTTCCTGAAGGACAACGGCGACAAGATTCCCGCCGACCAGAAGTCGAACATCGAGAACGCACTCAACCAGCTGAAGGATGCCCACAAGAGCGGCGACGTTACAGCAATCGACAACGCCATCAACGGCCTCAACAGCGTAATGCAGGCAGCCAGCGCACAGATGTACCAGAACGCAGGCGGCGCACAGCCTAACGCAGGCCAGGGCTTCACAGGCAACGCCGGTGCAGGCCAGCAGCAGGACGGCGGCAAAGCTAACGACAACAACGTGCAGGACGCCGACTTCGAAGAGGTCAAGTAAGACGAGCATGTAAACCATCGTTACATATAATGCGCAAAAGCGTGTAACTCAACGAGTTGCACGCTTTTTGCGCATTATAGAGTTTATGGTTTCTATATATTTTCTATGGGCTTCTTTATCTCTTATTTGCGACAAGACAAAAAAAGTAGATAATGTGGAACTAAATTCTACTAATACATACTTATAATTACAGAAGCTAATACAGTAAACATATTTTATAACGGCAGGATGAGATACTTTCAAAAATCAACGAACTGAAACATCCAATAACCATTATTCCACCCAATATAAATGGACTGTTTATACGGGGACATCATATTAAACTTCGATATGTTGTGGCTATTGTAGCCATTATTTTGATGTGGGCTATTGCTGCTTCTGTTAGTAGTCTGAAATATAAGGAAGAATCTTTTGCGCATTATTCCATGTATCGGGCGGTGAAGGAACAATGTCAATCTTATATTGAAAAATGGGCAACAACAAAAGAGAATGATTAGTATATAAGAAGCTAGATATTCCTTGGTCGAACACTTACTTTAATATCCCATTGTTCTTTTATGAGTTTCGAAGGATTTATATTAGATAAATAATTAAATTCTAAAAATTATGATTTACGGATATATTAGGGTAAGCAGTGACAAACAGACTGTAGAAAATCAACGTTTTGAAATTAACAACTTTTGTGAGCGTAATAAATTAGTAATTGATGGTTGGATTGAGGAAACCATTAGCGGAACAAAATCCTACAATAAACGAGAGTTAGGTAAATTGTTAAAACGTGTGCAAAAGGATGATCTTATCATCTGTGCTGAATTATCTCGTTTAGGGCGTAATCTTTTTATGATTATGGAGATATTGAATATTTGTATGACTAAAGAATGCAGAGTGTGGACTATAAAGGATAATTATCGATTGGGGGAAGACATACAAAGTAAAGTGCTTGCCTTTGCTTTCGGTTTGTCTGCAGAGATTGAACGCAACTTGATTAGTCAGCGAACAAGGGAAGCTTTGGCAAGAAAAAAAGCTGAAGGTATTACATTAGGAAGACCGAAAGGACGAAAAAGTTCCCCCAATAAATATAAATTGTTTGGAAAAGAAAATCTTATAAGTGAACTTTTGAAAGCAAATGTATCAAAACGTAAGATCGCTAAGATTTGTAAAGTTGACAGAAATACACTTGATCGTTATATTAAGCAATTTTTGACAGAATAAAAAAGAGCGTATTCGTGCAGCAGAACGGAGCAGAATGCGATTTCAGCAACTCTAATTCATGGGTGATACTGTCACCAATAGAGCAAAGTATAAAGCGAAAGATTGAGGCAGTAGGAACACCATTAAAAGATTGGGATATTCAAATCAATTATGGGATTAAAACAGGATTTAATGATGCGTTTATCATCAGTACAGAAAAGCGTAATGAAATATTGGCGAATTGTCAGACTGAGGACGAATACACTCGTACAGCTGAACTTATACGACCGATTTTAAGAGGACGTGATATTAAACGATATGGTTATGATTGGGCAGATTTATGGATTATCAATACCCATAACGGCATCAAAGGAAAATTGCCACGAGTTAATGTGAATGAATATCCAGCTATAAAGACGCATTTAGACCAATATTGGGATAAAATTTCAAAACGTTCCGACAAAGGTGATACTCCCTATAATCTACGCAACTGCGCTTATATGGAGGATTTTTCTAAACCAAAAATTGTGTGGGGTAATCTTAATCTTACAGCAAGTTATGCAATGATTCAAGACAACAGCTTTATTAATGCGCCTTCACCTATGATTGTACCAGCAAGTAAATTTTTGTTAGCTGTTTTGAACTCAAAATTAGCAGATTATTACGTTCGTCAACTTGGAGTTACACGAAATGGTGGCTACTTTGAATATAAACCTATGTTTGTAGAAAAACTTCCTGTTCCTCAAAATGCAGATGCTAAAATTGTAACTGACATAGAATCTTATGTAGATTCAAAAAACGAAACGGCAATAGATAATGCTGTGTATATACTTTATGGACTTACTGAAGAAGAAAAGCTGTATATTAATAAGAAAGGCAGATAATTGTTTCTGCCTTTCCTTGCTAATCAATAATCCGAAAGAGTCTGATTTATATACGCTTTTTCCTCATCCGTGAAGTCATAAATGTCAGCAATAACATTGTTAAGAATCTCACAAACCTCTTGTTTATTGTCTTTTGTGATAGTTGCAACTATTGAGAGAATTTCATTTTTATTTATTAAAGGAGGTACTCTCAGCTGTTCTACAAATTGCCGTAACCATCTCCACCCATTTTCATCGAATCGGGTTGTAATTTGATTTAATGAATAAAGCATAAAACGAGAATTTAGAAATGCCAGCAAATACAATAGTTTATCTTGATTGTTACTAGGAACTGTCAGTATATATCCTGTGTTGCCTACCATATTGTTATCAAAGTCAAGAGCAAAGGCATTTCCTGTTCTAGCAAGTTCAGCCCACACAATTTTTGGCTTGAAAAAATCCTCCCAATAGCTGATACTATCCTGTGTTTCGAACCACTTATTTGAGGTCTTTTTACGTGCTTTTTCAGGAGTTTTTCCAATAGTAATTCGTTCTCCTTTTATCTTTATAAACTTTCCGGTTTGATCCAACTTTTGTTTACAAAAATCAGATAGATAGCTATCTGCTACCCAATTATAACCTGCTTTGCGTAGCTCCTCTTCCGCAAAAGAAAGCAAATATTTTTTTACTGCTGGATAATTTTCTATATCATAATGACATGCAGGGAATGTTGCAATAAGATAAAGGTTAGCCCACTCGTACTCATACCTTTTTATATCTCTGCCTCGCACAATCGGTCGAATTAATTCCGCTGTTTTAGAACGTTCCTCTTCTGTTTGACAGTTGGCAAGAATTTCATCTCTTTTCTCAGTGGAAATGATGAATGCCTCATTATAACCTGTAAGAACTCCACGATAGATATTAATATCCCACTCTTTGAGTGGGACTCCCACAGCCTCAATCTTTCGCTTTATACTTTGCTCTATTGGTGATAGTATAACCCATGAGTCAGATCCCGTAAAATCACATTCAACACCCTGTTGCTGCACGAATACGCTCAAATTTTTGACGCTATCTTTATTTTGTTTATTAGTGACAGCACATAGAGTTTTATGATTATTTGCGGCTTTAGCGAATAATAATATATTGGTGTCTACTGTTGCACTCTCAAATATTTTTACTCCTGCAAAATCTATGAGTAGTTGAGGATTAGTATTTTTCGCGAAGAATTCACGTGTCTTTTCACCATAACCGGCCCGCATCCATTTATTGGATGTAATATAACAAAGATGACCATTGGGTTTGAGTAATTGGTAGCCACGTTCATAGAAAAGACAATAAATGTCTCCTGTTTTAGCATAAGTTTTATAGCCACACGACTCATAAAGTTTAGCTAATTCTCCGCCATTGTTCTGTAGTTGGATGTAAGGGGGATTGCCTATCACAATATCAAATCCATCATTGACCCCGAACATCCAAGCAGGGTCAAAGAATGGACTTTCTGCATTTTGATCGTATGGATTCCAGGCTGCTAGCTGTTGGGCATCTTCAGGTGCAAAATCTTCATTATCAGCAAGTAATTTTGCTAATTTTTCACGAAGAATTTGATCTCGTTCACGTAGAGTACTCTTACGATTGGCAGTTTTTGCTGAAAAGTGCTCATGACGTATTCTTGTCAATTCTTCCTTGGTTGGTTCAATTTCCGGATTCTCAAAGAGACTACGAGATACTTGCCTTTTCTTTGATATAAGTGAATTTGCGGCAACAAACTTAGTTTCAAGGTTTGGCAATGTTGGAATACCGAAATTGGGCTTAGTTGCATCTTTCTCACAGCTACAAATAAGCGAAATAAAGAAACGTAATTTGGTTATCTGTGCAGCAATACGTTGTATATCACTTCCATAAATACAGTTCTCTATAATCGCCAACTTTAAGTCATATACTTTTTCATTCGGAGATATACGAAGGAGAATATCAACCATGCGATTAAGTAATCCCATAGGGAAAGCTCCTGATCCACAAGCTGGGTCGATAATTTTAATGTTTTTCAACTTGTCTACTATTAGTATGTAGTCATCCGCGTGGTTCTTATCGAGAGAAAAATTATTTTCAAACAAAGAACGAATTAATGGTGTATCACCTAAGTATGCAATAAGACTTTCGTCTACCATATAATTAACAATTTCACGAGGAGTATAGAACGACCCACTTTGGTTTCGTGCTGTTTCTTTCGTTTCTGGGTTGTATGCTCCTAAAAGATTTTCAAAAACCTTACCCAACAGTTCCGGATCAAGAGCTACTTGCTGTTCCTCTGGAGAATTTTCTTCTATTGTAAAATTATAGCGGCTTAGAATAGATATTAATCCTTTTTCTGGTTCAAAAAACAAGTTGTTGGGTACAACAGCACGGTTTCGGTATCGTCCGTCTGCAAAGCATTTATCGTTGCGACTAAATCCGTCGTGATAAAAAGCTTGTTCAACACCGTCAATTTTCTTGGTTTTGTCAAGACATTCAAAAAGACCACCGTTGAGAAAAGGTACTTCAGCAAATAAATTAATAACTTCATTTTCGCTGATGCTAAACATTTCTGCATAGCGATAAAGGGTCTTTATATCTTTTTTTACATTTGTAGCAAATTTGCGTTTATTTCCCTGTTCATCATCTATCGCACGATTGAGTGTAGCAAAGAATAAGTTTTGAAGGATTGCATTGTAATAATTTCCAACTGTTTTACTATAAGGATCAAAGTCTTTTAAGATAGTTCCTAAATAATCGATATCAAATATTTTACTTGGCACCAAATCTTTTTGTTTGATAAACCACACAAACATGATACGAGTTATCAGGCGGATTATTTTTGTTTCCAAATCTTCGCGATCGTCATCTTCTATTGCAATATTATTAGGAAAAGATACATTGGATGAAGGTTCGATAACCCACTGATACCATTCAAATAAGTCTTTGTAGAACTGTTTGGTCAGAGTTTCAACTGAAAATGCAGCAGTAATGTCACTAAGCGTTTGTTTGCTATTTTTTAATACACCGAACTGTTCTACTGCTGTACGGCACCCACGCCCTTCGCCAAGGAGATAAGTATAACGTTTTGTATTGGTCGATATTTTCTCATAATTTCCTTGTTTATCAAATCCCCATGTTTCACTTACATACGAAAAACGAAGAACACTTTCGTTCTTTCTATAGCAAAACATAAAAGCACCTGCGTAACCCATATTACGCCAGTCGGAAGTAAGCATATCACGGATTCCACGTCGATTGTGCTCAATATCCACCTTTTCAGTTAATTCTACTTCATATATGGCAATAGCTTCACCATCAGCAAGAGATATTTTGCCAAGATTCAATGCTTCTTTTGCCAAACGACTATTTACGTGTACAGCTGATGGACGGTTCCAGAAACTCACTTTGTTTCTGAATATGTCATGGAGTAATTGTTGCCACGCTTCTCGATTATATTTGGATTCTATGATTTCTTTGTAGTTCATGTTAATTGTATTTTAATTAAACGATTCAGATAAAATGATCTCTGCTTCAGTTTCCTGTTCATTCAATAATGATTCTTGTGCAGTGTAATATGGTGCATATTTTTTAGCCATATCTATGATTTCAGCAAGAGCTTCATCATGAGTCATACGTGCTTTTCCACCCACACGTCGTAAATCTTTTTGAATTCGCTGCAAACGTTTAGCTATATAAGTGATAACACCACGCTCTGCTAAAGTCTTAAGTTGTGCTACTTTTATAAATAAGTCATTATCATCAATTTCTCGTATAAAATTATTCAGTAAGTTGACAGCCATATTAACCTGTGCACCCATTGTTGTCTGTTCGTCATGGATGGTTTCTTGCGAACGCATCTCGTCGTCTTGTATTTGGCGGAATTTTTTTAAAGCCATGTTGACGTGTTTGTGGTGCTGTTCAATACGTTCTACGGGGGGCTCTTCTTTTTGAGCCTTGAAGTATTTGAATGCATCAAGTACAGATAATTCTTCAGGGCTTTTAGATACTAAGAAAAATACTTTGCGGAAATTAGTTTTAAGGAACACAAGTGTATCATTTGAAAGTGTAACTCCGTCAATATTATTTGCTTTGCGTCCTGTACGACTACGTAATGAAAGTTTTGCTATACGGTTATATTCTCTACGGTTAGTTTGATAAAGTGCACGGAGTTCTTCATAATAAGGAAGTTCTTGATTACATTCCTCTTTTTGTCTTTTCATGCCTTCATCAAATAGTTTACTAAGGTCACGGTCAATGATTTCTTCTCGTGAGTAAATTTGATTATCTTCACCAAATGTAGAATGAAATGTTTGAATCTTGCTCAATGCTATCTGTTTGAGATTAATTTCACGATTCCCTTCACGAGAGGGGTAGAATACATAATTATAGATATGTTTAGATGCTGAACCAATACGGTTTACACGACCGATGCGTTGCATTAAACGTGTGCTATTCCAAGGGGTGTCATAATTCACAATAACATTAGCACGATGTAAATTTACTCCCTCAGCTAATACATCTGTGGTGAGAATGATATTATAATCATTCATTTTTGTCTTGTAGTTTGCATCGAAATTTTCACGAATTGTCTTGAATTGTTTACTTCGATTATCAGCAGAAATAACTAATACATCCTTGCGATTGATACGGCGAGCTAAGTACTCAACTGTATCAACAGATTCTGAAAATACAACTAGTTTTTTTTCTGGATTACGTTCTGTTTTAAAAAACTCGTGTTTAAGCAACTCTTCAAATTTTACGAATTTAGAATCATCCTCATCTGTTATATCTGTCCATTCGGTACATAATTTTTCAAGTATATCTTGATCATTGTGTAACATTTCAATAAATTCAGGTTTGAAGTCAGCAGCTGCAAATACCGCATTCTTTGGATTATCTTCCGCTTTGGCATTTAGTTTTTCTTCTATTTCTTCATCGCTTAATCCTGATTCTAATAGCATATTAATATCAAGGTCGGGAGCGATGAATACTTTATCGCGTTCAAACATGTCTATCATATTTTGATTCGCTTGACAAAAATTATATAAAGATACTTGAAATGCATAAAAGCTACTTTCAAGACGTTTGACCAATCCATTTTTACGGATACCAGCCAAACTGCGGCTTATCAACTCTGCATTATCATACAAACCTTGAGCTGATTCTGGCTTCAAATAAGCAATAGCTTGATAACGTGCGTAAGTCAAACTCTTCTCAAGTATGAACATGGCATGCTCAAACAGATCTGCAAGATGTTCATTTAGTTCATAACAGCTCTCAATGGGACGTTCCACTTTAGGGAAACCATTGACGTCCTTATTATAACGAGGTATACTTTCAATATCTGTTCTAGTACGTCTGACAGTCAATGGTTTGATTATTCTGTCACGTACACGTTCTGCTAACTTTTTGAAATGGCTGACATTAAAATCAGGTTCTTTTCGAAGTCTCTTGAATTCTTTAATGAGAGGTGCAAAAAATGCTGTTAGATTAGATACACCATCAATTGTACAATAGCGAGGATCTTGAAACAATTGTATTTCATTATATATATCTGCTGGGGTATTGTTCATTGGTGTTGCGGAAATAAGCATGACTTTCTTTTTATATCCTGGTATATTTCCTGTTTCAATACGAGGCATTTTGCATATTTCTTGTAATTGTTCAAAAGCAGCAGTTGTATGTGAACGAAATTTATGTGCTTCATCCACAAGTATGAGATCAAACTCATCTGCATTCCAATAGTTGTAATTATCTTCATCTAAGATTTTTGACAAACTTCCATTGGAAACAAAATTTGCATATTTATCAATTCCGAAATCCTTGAATGTAGCTTTCCAGTTTTGTTCAACAGCAGGGGGATATACAACGAGAATTTTAGTCTTATCTCTACCGTTTTCTATCAAGAATTTCTTGGTTATCATAGTTGCGATGACAGTTTTACCAAGACCAACTACGTCAGCAAGAAAAAAGCCATCATAGCGTAGCAGTTTTTGATACCCTTCGTTAACTGCATCCATTTGATAATCATATTTTTTGTATCCTTCTGGCATATCAAACGGGTTGTTATCATCTGTAGCCATCACTCTGTCTGAAAAATATTCCATTAACATTTTAATATACAGCTCGTATGGTGAAACATCTCCTTTTAGATACGTACGGTCAATAGAGATTTTAATATCATCAGCTGTTATTTCACAACCCTCAGCTTCTTTCCAGAGTAATTCAAATTCATCTTTTGCAAACTTGACATCATCATAACGATTTAATTTTACGTTAAATTCATATTGACGATCTTCCGAAATGCCAAGACCATTACCTGATAGATTACTTGACCCTGTTATAGCCACACCTTGGGTATATTGATTAAAATCATCTGGATAAAGTACATAAATTTTAGCATGAATTTTCTTTGATGGGTGGGCGCGCATCTCTAATTTTCCATCTACGAGATCTTGTACCATTTGAAACATTCCATCTTCAACCTCTTTACTATAATGGGATTGTTCTATATCCTGACGTATTTTCCGTAGACAGTCTTCCTTTACTTCTTCTTCTGCTCCAAAGAATATCCTTCCTTGTCTTGCGGCTTGTGCAATGTATTTATCTACATCAATGCCTATTAGCACTCTTACTTTATTTATACCATTAAGGAATGGACGCAAAGAAAAGTAACCAGATGCCCGTAAAAATCCTACAACTGCATCCAAATTTCGAATATTATTGTTATGTTGCAATATACCCTCAAATTCTTTTATAAGGGTATTATTGTTTCTGTTCGTAAAAAAGTTAGAACTAATATTTGTACTATCATTCATACCGTTATATGTTTCATTGTTTTTTTAACCTTTTTCTTTCTCCCTTCTCTCTTTTACTTTTTCCTGTCCAGGCATCTTTTTAGCCAATACACTTTCTCCGGCAGGAAAATAGATAGGAAAAACTTTATATAAGAAACTTACAATATCATTACGCTTCTTTCCCATATTGAAAAAAGCAGAACAAACAAAATACATAAGATCTTGCTGACTACACGTATCTTTTTGCTGAATGGATATAGAGGGAGCGATTATCAAGTCATGTTCTGCAAATGCGTAAGCACTTGCAAGAATTGCTTTTTGTTCTTCCTCGGCAAACATCTTGATTTTATTTGCCAGCCATTCAAGTTCTCCTTGCAGAAGTGCTTTTTGCTTTTCGTTTTGCTCTTTCAATAGAATGGAAACTTTTTCCTGTTCTTTTACAGTAAGGGCTTCTTCTAATTTTTGATTCTTGCGTTTTACAATATTGTACTTTTCCATATATGCTACAGCTATGCAAAAATATCCGACAGCAATAGCAAAGATCAATACTGCATGAAATCTGATTTTAGCCTTTATATCAGTTTGCATATCTATATAATCGCAAGTCATAACAGTTATCAGTATCATAAGCGTTGCGCTCACATACATTGTTCTGGATTTAGCCTTAGAACTTATTGGGGCTATACCAAGCAATAAGGTTATTGCTAAGAAAGCCATAAGTAAGGTAAAAACTAATAAGAATATTGCCATGTGATTCTATTGTTGTTTATGGTTTGATAATAATGCGCCAATAGCCAGTCTTATCAGATCCTTCATGGACGAGAATGCCTCTGTCCTTAAGATTCTTTATCTGTTTCTTGACACCTTCCAAAGAGATCCCCAATTCATCTGCCATTTTTTCACGGGTTATCATAGGGTTTGATATAACCATATCAATGATACGTTGAGCCGTTCTACCAACAGGTTTATTGAGATTCTGTTTTACAGGGTACCTTTCGAGTGTACTTTTTTCGTTTACAGGGTACTTTTTCACCGAACTTTCTTCGTTTACAGGGTACTTTTCGAGGGTACTATTTACTCTGTTGGCAACTTCCTCAACAGGTATCCTTCCGTTCTCTCCCCAATTCAAATTATAGAATGTGGTATAGAAAGAA